>Ga0155378_15_pt1 | contig 127459 bp, 152 predicted proteins | sample RifCSPhighO2_02_FD_106346 | JGI IMG/M metagenome (GOLD analysis project Ga0155378, IMG submission 106346) | Candidatus Zambryskibacteria bacterium RIFCSPHIGHO2_02_FULL_43_37
CTGAGCGACAAGAGCCGTCTGGAGGGTAACAACCGAGTTGCCGGAAGAACCGATCGTGAGATCGGAGTTAATGGCATTAACAACACCAGCGCCAGGAGTTCCCTGGAGAGAGGCGAGCTGCGCCATCAATGCGTTGATCTGAGCCTGAAGTTCGGCAATCGTCACAGCGCCCGCCGTGTTAATGGAGAGGCCGAGGGCGAAAGTAACGCCGACCGACAGAGCTGCAATCTTTGCAATTCTTGTTTTTAACATTTTGTAATTTTATTTCTAATGCGCTTGCGTTCCCCCAATATTCTAAAGTGCGGGGTCCCGCTTGCGGGTACTAATTTGCCGGCAACGGTATTTGCCTTTACCGGCAAGGCACAGCATAGATTATAATGAACAAGTCACTAATAACCTAAACTTGCTGTGGATAAGCCATTATAGCCTTATTTTGAGGGTCAAGCAAGGGAATATCGGCTCCAGCGCTTCTCACCTGTTTTCTTGAGAATTCCCTGAGCTACCATGGAAAGGAGCTCTCTCTGGATAGTTTTCTCGCTACAACCCTCTATCAGGGGGGAGACGTCCTTTATCATAATCTCTTTCTTGCGCTTAAGCAGGGCTATAATAATGCTTTGTCGGCTGTTTTTCTTGACCGATACGACTCCAAACTCTTTGAGTGCCGGCCTGTCTATAGGCCTCTTTTCTATGTAATTGTCCTTTATACTCTCACGTTCAGCCGGGCGCGGAAGTGCCTCTCTCAAGGGTGCCGCTTCTTCAATAAATATTGATTTCAAAGGATTTTCAAGCCATTTCATAAATTTCGTTAATTCCTGGGAAAGAATCTCGTAGTTCTGGTCGGAAACCAGGCCGGCGTTCTTGGCTATGCCGAAAAGCGAGAGAATTTCTCTGGCTATAGAGCTTTTGTCTTTTCCATTCTCCGCCATGAGATTAAGAGACAGGTCGCGCAGCTTCCACTTCATCGGCTCATGGTCGCCAAAAAAACCGGTAATCAAGTACACGGCGGAAGCTAATTTATGAGATTTGGCGGCTGTTTCTGACATAGAATCTTTGTGTCTTTTATAAACTGTCCGTAAGACCCTAACGTATTCTGTCCTTTATGTCAAGCCCGTCCATTATGGAGTTAAGGGACAAAAATTGCAAACCGATAATGATTCTGATGAAAGCACAACGTGCTTTCATCAGTGTGTTATTATTGAATCAAATTAAATGTCCAGGAAATCAAAAAAGAGAGACCTTGAAGTAAATCTCCGGTTTATTTCTCAAGAGACCTTAAACACCGTCCTCGGGGTACTCTCCCTGGTAATAGCCATATTCCTCCTTTTGGGCGCCTTCGGCTCTTCCGGCCGGGTCGGGACCATGGCCTATGAGTTCTTCTCATACCTCTTCGGCGTGGGTTATTACCTCATACCCATGGTCTTTCTCCTGCTCTCAATCTCCTTCATCCACGAGCGCGAGCGGGCACTTGCCCTGCCGCAAATCTTCGGTTCGGCACTCTTTTTCGCTTCGGCGCTCGGTCTCGTCAACCTCGTGTCGGATAAGGGCGGAATCTTGGGCGGAGTGATTTCCGGACCGCTCTCTTCCCTATTCGACGTTTATCTCACAGCCATCCTACTTCTGGCGCTTATTATCATTTCCATCCTGGTCATATTCGACATCAATATCCGAGTCAATGTCATCGCTCTCATAAAAAGTCTTTTCACCGGAAGAAAAACCAAAGATGTCGAACCGACAGCCGCGGAGGAAGCAATGATAAATAAAACTATAGAAAAAAACTCACAACCGACAATCTACGACCGAGAGCAAGAGAGAAGGCAGCCGGTAAAAAAGAGAGACGAGGATGATAACTTCACCCCCATGATGATACGGAGGAGCGGCAAGCTCTGGGCACCTCCTCCCCTCTCGCTTCTTGAAGGCGACCGAGGCAAGGCCGGCGTCGGCGACATCAAGGCGAACGCCAACCTCATCAAACGCACGCTCCTCAACTTCGGCATCATGGTCGAAATGGATGAAATTTCTATCGGCCCTTCCGTCACCCGCTACGCGCTGAAGCCGGCCGAGGGAGTGAAGCTTTCGAAAATTCTCGGCCTCCAGACCAATCTCGAATTGGCGCTTGCCGCACACCCGGTAAGAATCGAAGCGCCCATTCCGGGAAAATCTCTGGTGGGCATTGAAGTGCCGAACACCCAGAAGAGCACCATCGGACTCGGGTCTCTCGTCGCCGACCCGGCTTTCATAGAATCCGATAAGCCGCTTTACTTCGCCATCGGCCGCGATATCGCCGGAGCGGCTCACTTCGCCAATCTCGACAAGATGCCCCATCTCCTCATCGCCGGCGCTACGGGCTCCGGCAAGTCGGTGACCATTCATGCCATCATCACCTCGCTTCTCTACCGGAACCCGCCGGAGAATCTCAAATTCATCATGATCGACCCCAAGCGCGTCGAACTCACTCTCTACAATTCAATACCTCACCTGCTCACTCCCGTCATCACCGACCCGAAGAAGGCTATTATGGCTTTGAAGTGGGTGGGCAAAGAGATGGACCGCCGCTACGACATCCTGGAAAAATCGAGCGCCAGAGACATAAACTCTTACCACAAAAATATCCTTCAGCCCGCTTTAGACAAGAAACAGAAGGAGGGCGAGGGCCCCGACCCCATGCCTTACATGATTATCATCATCGACGAATTGGCAGACCTTATGCAGAGTTATCCCAGAGAACTTGAGAGCGCTGTCGTGCGCCTGGCTCAGATGAGCCGAGCCGTCGGTATCCACCTCATCCTTTCGACTCAAAGGCCGTCGGTCAATGTCATTACCGGCCTTATCAAAGCCAATATTCCGGCGAGAATCGCTCTCCAGGTAATCTCACAGATTGACTCCAGGACTATCCTCGACGCCGCTGGCGCGGAGAAGCTTCTGGGCGCGGGCGATATGCTCTTCCTCGGAACTGAGATGGCCAAGCCCGTGAGAATCCAGTCCGCCTATATCTCGGAGAAAGAGGTTAAGGCCGTCACCAAGCATTTGCGCGACGCTTATGCTGATGAACTCCAGGATGAAATCAACTTCTCCCCCGAAAACGTTTCCAACGCGATTTTCTCCTCTTCTTTGGGCGATGATTCATACGATGGCAACGATGACGAACTCTACGAGGAAGCGCTCGAGACGGTAACGCAGGCCGGTAAAGCCTCCACCTCGTTCCTTCAGAGAAAGCTCCGCGTGGGCTATGCCCGAGCCGCGCGACTCATGGACATGCTTGAGGAGCGCGGCATCATTGGAGCCGGTTCTGGCGCCAAACCGCGAGAGGTGCTTGGCCATATGCAAGAGCCGCCTGCTCCATACTCGGCAAGCACCCACCAGCTGCTCGACCCGGAGCGGGACATAAACGACGGTAATGAAAATTGATTTCTCCGTCCGCCAATGGATTATCGCCGCTCTCTCGGTCCTCCTCGTGCTTTATATCCTCTTCCAAGCGCGCTTCATAATTTTCGGCCCGCAAATTTCGATTGAGAGTCCCAGCGACGCGGAAGTGCTCGGGAGCGCCGTAATCATGGCACGCGGACATGCTTCCAATATTTCCATGATTACTCTCAATGACAGGCGGATATTTACCGACGAGAGGGGTGCCTGGGAAGAGAAATTGCTCGCCTCTCCCGGGGTGAGTATAATGACCGTGCGAGTGCGCGACCGCTTCGGCCGCGAGAACGAGAAAAGCGTGCGCGTAATCTATAATCCATAAAATGAAAAATAAAAAGGAGTCCGTAAACCTGCCTGCCGGCAGGCAAGGAAATATCGATACCACTCTCGACGCTATTCGTACTAAGTTCGGCGAGGATTCGATAATGAAGCTCGGCGACAAGCCGAAGGTCGGCGTCGACGCCATCTCCACCGGTTCGATAGGCCTCGATGCCGCGCTCGGTGTCGGCGGACTCCCCCGCGGGCGTATTATCGAAATTTTCGGCCCGGAGTCCTCGGGTAAAACAACGCTTTCTCTTCACGTCATAGCCGAAGCGCAGAAACACGGCGGCATTTGCGCCTTCATCGATGCCGAACACGCCATGGACCCGGAATACTCCAAGCGCCTGGGGGTGAAGATTAATGAACTTCTCATTTCCCAGCCCGATACCGGCGAACAGGCTCTTGAGATTGTCGACTCCTTGGTACGCTCCGGCAAGCTAGACGTCATCGTCATCGACTCGGTCGCAGCCCTCACTCCCAAGGACGAAATCGAGGGTGACATGGGCTCCTACCACGTCGGCAAACAGGCCCGCCTCATGAGCCAGGCCTTGAGGAAACTCACGGCGCTCGTGGCGAAGTCGAAGACCATCGTCATATTCATAAACCAGATTAGGATGCAGATAGGAGTGATGTTCGGCAATCCGGAGACTACTCCCGGAGGCAAGGCGCTCAAGTTCTACACCTCCGTGCGCCTAGATATACGCCGCATCGCGCAAATCAAGAAAGGCGAGGAAGTGATGGGAGGCAGGACGAGGGTGAAAGTGGTCAAGAACAAGGTAGCGGCGCCCTTCAGACAAACGGAGTTCGACCTCATGTACAACGAAGGTATTTCCCACGAAGGCGAGCTCATTGCTCTCGGCGAGAAATTCGGCTTAATCCAGAAATCCGGCAGCACTTACAAATACAACGGCGAGAAGCTCGCCGTCGGCTACGATGCCACCAGGACATATCTCCGGGATAATACAAAAGTCTCTAATGAAATTCTGAAGGAGATTAGACAAAAATTAAGGGAAGTGTAGAATAGCCGAGCAATGCTCGATTACAGCGAGGTCACAGTTCATAAATACATTATCTACGAGAACGAGCCGTGGGAAGTCACTGGCTCGCATGTTTTCCGCAAACAACAGAGAAAGCCCGTCAACGCGGTGAAGCTGCGCAATCTCATTACCGGACGCATTACCGAGACCACCTTCCACGTCTCAGACAAGGTAGAAGAAGCCGATATTGATAAGAAAGAAGTTAAATATCTTTACCAAAAGGAAGGGCGCCTGCCTGCCGGCAGGCAGGAGTACTGGTTCTGCGAAGCGAATGACCCTTCAAAAAGATTCGAGTTGCCGGAAGAAATGATTGGCCCGGGCGCCAAATTTTTGAAACCAAATACCGTCGTCGACGCAATGCTATTCGATGAAAAAATCATCGGCATCAAGTTCCCCATCAAAATGGAGTTGAGGGTCGTTGAAGCGCACGAAGCCACCCGGGGCAACACCGCCCAGGGCGCTACGAAATCCGTGAAGTTGGAGACTGGAGCGGAGATACAGGTGCCGATGTTTGTGAAGGAGGGAGACGTGGTCCGGGTGAATACCGAGACGGGGCAATATACGGACCGCGTTTAGGCCAGATATCCATAATCAAACCGGCCAGAAAGCCCACCAGGGCCCAATAGACAAGGATGAAGAGGAACTCCTTCCCCAAAATCACTTCGCTTGAGCCGAAAATCCGGTAAACCGCGTTGAGCGGCAAGAAGATGGCGGTCGAAAACTGGTCCGAGAAACACATTGTCCCCGCCGAAGCAGGGCAAAATGTTTTCAAAAGGAAAAGGAGCGTCACCGCCGCCGGAGCGAAGAATAAACCCTGCACACAGGAAGGAACAGGTCGTCGCATCTTTAAATTATAACCTAACTAGACGTTTCTAGATGCTATCTCGAAACGTACGGGAGTAATCCCATGTAACGGGCGCGCTTGATAGCAACCGCGAGTTCGCGCTGGTTTACGGAAGGCACGCCGGAGCGTTTCTTGGATTGGATTCTCGCGTGAGGAGTGAGGAACTTCTTAAGAGTACCGACATCCTTGTAGTCGATGTACTCAATCTTATTTTCTTTGAAATAATTCTTTTTCATATTTAAAACGGAATATCGTCGGCATTAATGGTCTCTTCCGGATAGTCGATGGCATCCGCAGGCGGAGCCGGCTGGTCCTCCCCTTTCGGAGCCGGCTGGGGCGCAGTTCCGGCAACGCCGGAACTGCGCGGTCCGAACTGGATTCTGTCGGCCACAATCTCGGTGCGATAATTCTTCTTGCCGTCGGGACTCTCCCAACTTCTCGTCTGCATGCGGCCCTCGACAAGCACCGAGGAGCCCTTGCGCAGGTACTGAGCGGTGGTCTCAGCTTGCCTGCCGAAGACTACAATGTTGTGGAATTGCACATCTTCCTTCTTGCTGCCGTCCTTGTCCTTCCAGACGCGGTTGGTGGCAACCCCGAAAGACGCTACCTGAACGCCGGAAGGTAGCGAGCGGAGTTCAGGGTCGCGGGTGAGGTTGCCGATGATAATGGCTCGGTTGAGATACATAAATTTATTCTATCACGGCCGCAGCTTCTTCAGGCGCACCCTCCGTTACTGTTTCATTCTTGGCCTCAACTTTCTGCCTGGCCTGAGCGAAGGTGAAAGACGTTTTCCTGGGAGCCTTGATTATGAGAAGGCGGAGAACTTCATCTACCTTTTCGACCCCCTCTTTTATAGCCGCAGTGGCGTCCGGTTCTGCTTCAAACTTCACCCAGCCGATATAAGCGTCATTTACCACGTAGCGGCTGGCGCCAATGGTCTTACCCATGGTATAGGCAAGGTCCTGTCTCACCGGCGACTCGGAGTCGAGTTCCTGGCCACCCCCCTTCCCGATAATGCCCTTAATTTTCTCCACAACGCCCGATAGCCCGTCTTCCGGGATGCTCGGCAATATTAGGTATCCTAGCTCGTAAACTTGCATGTATGAATCCTGATGTTATCAGGATTCATACATTATCATACGCAAGGCATTCTCGACAAGGGTTTGGCGGACGGTCTCAAAATCCTCACCTCTTATCTCGGCAATCCGCTTCACAACCTCCTTGACGTAGCTTGGCTCGTTCCTCTTGCCCCTGTAAGGCACCGGAGCAACGAAGGGGGCATCCGTCTCGGTCATAATCGACTCCAAGGGCACCGACTTTATAATCTCGTCATAGGCCCCAACGAAGGTTATAACTCCGGTGAAGGAGAGGGTGAAGCCCCGCTCGATGAAGCGTCTGGCTTCATCGAGCGTTCCGGCGAAGAAATGGATGTTGCCTCGTAGATTCGGGTAATTCCCGATAATTTCGAGAATTTCTGCATAGGAATCGCGGGCATGGACCATGACTGGTTTGCCGTGCTCCAGCGCGAATTCAATCTGGGTCTCGAAAAGCTTTTTCTGCCTTTCGAAGTCTTGTGTTTTGTCTTGGTGGAAAAAATCCATGCCGCATTCCCCTATCGCGATGACCTTAGAGTGTTTTGCCAGCTCTTCGAATTTCTCTTTCTCAAAAACTTGGCTTGGGTTGTCCACCGGATGGACTCCAATACAAGCATAAATTTCCGGATATTTATCGGCAAGCTCCACCGCCTTCTTCGAAGACTCGTAATCCGTGCCGACTACGATGGTGTGCGTTCCCGCCCCTCTCATGCGGGCTATAACCTCGTCCCAATCTTTCTCATAATCCAGAAAATTGAGATGAGAGTGTATGTCGAAGTATTTAGGCATTGAGTCGAGGAAAAAGAGGCTCAGGTTTCTTGGGAGGGTTTCTTAATAAATCAAAAATTACTTCAGACGTATGCGGCATCACTGGCTTAAGTAAATACGCAATAATTGAAAGGTCCACACATAAGTCAGACACAATTCTAATTGCCTCTTCTTTATCAGTTTTATAGACTTTGTAAGGCTCTTTTTCTTGTATTTTTTTATCCGTTGTTTGGATTTTCTCCCATATGTTATCCATGTACCTTTTAAATTCAAATTTTTTCAAGAATTCAAAAGCTGGAATCTTTACTGGTTCGTGTATTACCGGTTCTAGAGTGGACATATCATAATTGTCGGCCATTGTAAGAACCCTTGAGACTAAATTTCCTAAACCATTAACTAAATTAGCCTCATAAGCCTCGTGAAAGGATTCGGCTGTCATATCACTATCATCAAAGGGAGAAATATGTCGCAATAGATAATAACGCACGGCATCAATACCGTATTCAGCAAGAAGCGCGTCGGGGTGAATAACGTTGCCAAGTGACTTACTCATCTTCTGCCCGCCAGAGTTAATGAAGCCATGGTACATAACAGTATCGGTATTTTTAATACCAGCAGAGAACAGCATCGCCTGCCAGATAATCGACTGGAACTTGACCTGGTCTTTGCCCGCCACCTGAAGCGTCTCGCCCTCTTCCCAGAATTTCTTGAAGTTTCCTTCTGGATCGTTGGGCCAACCAAGAGTTGAGATGTAGTTCGTGAGAGCTTCGAACCAAACGTACATAACCTGCTCATCATCTCCTGGTACTGGCACACCCCACGAAAGACGTTTGGCCTCTCGTGAAATGCTGACATCCTCCATACCTGCCAAGGCAATCAACGCCTCGTTCCGACGCCATTCAGGAATGACTCTTTTATCTTTTTCCAGATATTCCCTAACCTTTGCCTTGTAATTACCGAGGTTGAAAAAATAGTTCTCCTCCTCAATTTCCTGAAGCTCCATGTTGGGGTGATTGGGGCACTTCCCGTCTACTAGGTCCGTTTCTTTTACAAACGCTTCATCCCCGACGCAGTATAGACCCTTGTACTTCTTCTTATAAATATCTTTCTCACAGAGTTTCCACATCTTCTGCGCCGCTTCGATATGGACAGGATCGGTGGTACGTACGAAGTGAATGCTGGGATGGAGACCCAGCTTATCTTTAAGAGTTTTAAACTTTTCAGCATATTCATCAACGTATGCCTGGGTATCTTTACCTTCTTTCTTGGCTGCTTCAGCCACTTTCTGCCCGTGTTCGTCGGTGCCTGTGGTAAAAAATACTTCCCTGCCCCACAGCTCTTGAGCGCGGGCAATAATATCAGCCTGGACGAGTTCCAACGCAAATCCGATATGCGGGTCTGCATTCACGTACGGAATCGTCGTGGTGATGTAGAAATTTTTATTGCTGAGGGACATTCTTTCTCGCTTCCAAATCGTTTATAAATTCCATAATCACGGCGGCCACCGGCACCGATATGATAATGCCGAGGAAACCAGCCAGCTCTCCGCCTATGACAATTGCCAGAATCGAAACTATGGCCGGCACGCCGACGATTTTCTTGACTACCAGAGGATAAATGACGTGATTCTCAAGCTGCTGAACCACTAGATAAAGAAGGGCAACAATAAGCGCCATCGTCATGCCGCCGGACGTATAAGCGATGAAGATAGCGGGTATAGCCGCCAGCACTGGACCGAAGAGCGGTATGAGTTCGAGCACTCCGGCCACGAAGGCGAGGAGTAGCGCGTGCGGAACCCCAATGATGAGAAGGCCGGCAAAGACCAGAACCATGATGAGCACCGCGAGCGCGAGCTGGCCCTGCATCCAATAGCCGATTTTTTTCTGTGAACGGCGCCAGAGACTCACGGCGTAATCCTCATGCCGCTGGGGAACAATGATACGCAAGAACTTGGCGATACCGTCTTCCTGCACAGCGAGATAGAACGAGAGCACGATCATGATGATGAAGCTCACTACGCCGCCGAAGATAGTGGAGGCCGTCGTGAAGACGCCCTGCGACAGAAACTTGGAAAAATCATTGAGATAAGAATTGAGGTCGGAGAGGAGGCCTCTGGTATCGATTGCGCCGAAGATGTCCTGGGTTTCGAACATGCTCGAAAGCACGTTGTTGTTCACGATAGAGTTGGAGTAAACAGTTAGAGTCCGGATGAAGCTCGAGATTTCGCCCATAAGCGGCAGGAGGAGAAAGTAGAAAAAGACGGCGAAAAACAAGGCGGATATGACGTAAACCGAGATGACCGCCAGGAGGCGCGGCAGATTCCTCCTCCTCGCCCATTGCGTGACCGGCTCTATGGCTGAGGCAATGATAATCGAAGCAATCACGACCAGGATGAAGTCGCTTATCCGGTAGGCGGCGTAAGCCAGGCCTACTACAATCGCCCCTCTGACCCAGCTTGCGGTGGTGATAGAAATCTTTTCCATGGGTCTAATATAGCACACCTAGGGTGCCCGTTACGGGCTATTTGAAGGTTAGAACTTTTTTCACCGGCTTCTGGTCGGCAATATTGCCGACAATGGCCAGATTTAAGTTCTTATTGGTGAATAGATTTTTGGCAATTTTCATAACATCTTTGGCATTTATTTTCCTGATTTCCGCCTCGATCTCCTGCGGCGCCTTCGGCTTGCCGGTGGCAATCTCCTCGCCGGCATAGAACTCGGCCAAGGCGTCAGTCGTCTCAAGATTCATGTATAAATGACCGATGTGATGTTCTTTGGCCTTATCAAGCTCCTCCTGGGAAACAGGGGTTGTGGCGAGCTTTTTGCACTCCTCCAAAAGAACCTCGACCACCTCCTTGGTCCGCGAAACGTTAATGCCTGTCGCGATAGTGAACACCCCATGGTCTGTGTATTGGTCGTGACTGGCGCGCACGTAGTAACAAGCCCCCATTTCATCACGAAGCCTTGTAAAGAGCCGGGAGGACATACCCTTGCCTAGAATCTCGGCCAATACAGTAGCAGCGGGAGATCTTTTATCATTGGCGCCATAAGTGCGGAAAGCCATAACCATGTGGCATTGGTCGGTCTTCTTCTTGTGAATTTCCAGTCCGGGATGACTTTGCCTCTCTTTGACCGGTAGCTTGGAAACTTTCTTGCCTTTCGGGATATCCTTGAAGTGTTTCCTGGTCTCCTTAAGCACGGAGGTCTCACTCACGTCTCCCGCGACCACAACAATAGTCTTCGGCGCCACGTAGTGCGCGTTGCGGTAATCGACAAAATCTTGGCGCGTGAATTTCTTTATATTCTCTCTCGGACCGAGAATCGGCCGGCCAGCTGGCGTGTCACCATACATAAGACCCTCGAGGACCTGCCAGACATACCTCTGCGGCAAATCTTCATACATCGCTATTTCCTCAAGGATAACTCCTCTCTCTTTCTCAAGATCTGCGGCAGGCAGGGTTGGATTGAGATAGAGGTCGGAAATGATTTCGAACAGTTTCGCAAAGTGCTTCTTGGCGGCCTTGGCATAATAGCCCGTATATTCATCGCCAGTGAAAGCGTTGTTCTGCGCTCCCAAAGAATCAAGTTCTTTGGAAATATCCTTGGCTTTGGGTCTCATGGTCGTCCCCTTGAAGCACATATGTTCGAGGAAATGCGAAAGGCCGTTTTCTGCCTTTGTCTCATAGTTCGAGCCTGTCTCCACCATAACCAAGACCATTACGGCCGGATTGCCCTTGGCCGGTGCGAAGATAACACGAAGCCCGTTCGGAAGAGTGTGCTTTTTATACTTCATTTAGAAGCTTAGACTACCTTAGAGTATCTTTTCTTTCAAATCTTCTATTGTTACCCTTTCTTGATTCCCCGTGTCTCTGTCTCGCAAGGTTACAGTACCGCTCTCAAGAGTATCGAAGTCAATGGTAATACAGTAGGGCGTGCCGATCTCATCCTGTCTCCTGTAGCGCTTGCCGATATTGCCATTATCGTCGAATTCAATATTGGGAATTTCTTTCTTGAGATTGGCGTAAATTTCCCGCGCTTTGGCGACAAGTTCCGGCTTGTTTTTGAGAAGCGGGAAGACTGCAGCGCGCACAGGCGCAATATTTTTGTTCAGTTTCAAATAAACTCTCTTCTCCCCTCCCAGCTCGTCTTCGGTGTAGGCCTCAAGCAGAACCGCCAGTAACAAGCGCCCGACACCGAAAGTAGGCTCAATAACATGAGGAATAAATTTCTCATTTGCTACTTCATCCCTGAAACTCAAATCCATTCCCGAGCCTTCAATATGGTTTTTGAGGTCATAATCTGTTCGATAAGCTATTGCTTGTATTTCCATATCTCCTATCGGCCCTTGGTATTCGAAATCTATTGTTCGCTTCGAGTAATGAGCCCTTTCTTTTTCAGTCAAATCATTTTCTCTAACGTTTTTCGGATTAATTCCAATTTCTTCTAACCATTCCCTCATTTCTTTTTTCCAATATTCGAAGTATTTCTCCCAATCTGATTCTTTGACGAAATATTCGAACTCGGCGATCTCGAATTCCCTAACTCTATATATAAAATCTCTTGGAGAAATCTCATTTCTGAATGCTTTGCCCACTTGGGCTATGCCGAATGGAATATCCGGATGGAAGGTGTCAATGATATTCTTGAAATTGACGAACATTCCTTGAGCCAGCTCTCCGCGAAGATAGGCAGTTGCTGTTCCTCCGCTTGTTGAACCGGTTTCGACCGGAAACATGAGATTGAAAGTTTTTTCTTCACCCAATTCCCCTCCGCAATCCGGGCACTTCTTCTTATCTTTCAAATGGTCAGCTCGAAAGCGGTGGTGACACTTCTTACACTCAACGATAGGGTCGGTGAAATTCTTCAGATGCCCGCTTGCCTGCCACACCGCCTCAGGCATAATGATTGAACTTGAAATGCCGTACACATCATCGCGCGAGCGCACAAAACGGCTCCACCATAAATCTTTTATTCGATAAGCAAGTTCAGCCCCGTAAGGACCGAAATCCCATGTACCAGCCAGCCCGCCGTAAATCTCCGAGCCCTGGAATATAAACCCTCTCCGCTTGCAAAGCGAGACTATTTTTTCCATTAAATCGCCGTTTTTCTCGGTCATTTCTTCACCACTATATCATCTCCCTGGATAAATGTAGGGTCATACGGCATCCGCGTGGTAAGCGGCTGGTTGACGACCGATATCACGTTGCCGCTATCGGTTTCGCGGCCCGAGAAGACCGCCCCCGTCACGAGGGTCGGCGCCGTGCCCAGCTGAGAAAGCGAGGGTGTGAGAGCCACCTGGAAGGCGACTTCCCTGCCCGAAGTCGAGAAGCCGGAACCGGCGGAGAGGTTGCCCAAGTCCCAGGTAACGGTGTTCGAACCGCTGTCGTACGATATCGGCTCGCTCAAGACGCTGTGTGAAGCAAGCCAGGTTACTCCCGGACCGAGTTTGGCTGTCACCTTGGCATCGGTGACGTCATTTCTGGTATTGCCCGCGTTCCAGACGACGGTATAAGTCGTTTTTGTTTCAACTTTCGGCGGTATGGGGCCGCTGTTATTGAAAGGCCCTGTGGAATAAAGAACTCTAGAAGCAAGCGTTACTTGCGAAGCGATTTTCACGAAGCTTGATTCCGTGACCGATATGGCCTGGCCGCCGGGCGGCGTCCCGCCGAGAGACATCTTCAACGTTATCTCCCGGCTGCCGGAGGGCAGGGTGTTTTCCGGCAAGGATGAGAAAGAGAAATTAACCGTGCCCGCCTGGCCCGGCAGAAGCTCCGAACCGCCGGCGGAGTTTAAAATATTCCAGACAATAGAATTCTTCCCGGAATCATAGAAACCGCCCTGTTGTGGCCGGACAGAAGCCTTATCAAGCGCCACGCCGGAGAAAACCACTTCGAGGCGCGGATTTACTAGCTTTTCCGGCAGATTGTTCTGATAGCGAACGGAAGAGGAAATCTCCTTTCCCGCCGGCGCCACGTAAGTCTGAGACACTTCGCCGTTGAAGCTTGCCACCAGAGCGATGGACGGACGCTCGATGGCGACAGTCTCAAGCGTCGCGACGAGAACTGATTTAAAATTAGGAGTAATGCTGCCGTTATCCGAGACACCGGCATAGAAGCGGAAGGTTCTCTCGTCTTGATTCTCCCCGACCAGCCTGCCTTTGATTTCGACCGTCTTCTCCGTGCCCGGGGAGAAATCACCGAGCGACCAGACATTGTTCTCATACGCGGCGGCCGGCGACGCGGATGAGACACTATAGCCGTAAGGATACTCCGCGCGTAACATCACGTTCTTGAGCGTCTCGGCCGAGCCGAGCTTGAGAGTAACTTTCGTGGTGAAGGTGTCGCCGGATGTTATGGAAGCCGGGCTTAGAACCTTGAGAGTCATCGGCGCGCTGCCAATGGATACTTCATAGACCTTGTCTTTGTAGAAGGTGGCGTTTGAACCCTTGACCTTGTACTCGACCGAGAATTTGATTTCCTTGACCTCTCCCACGGTGCCGATAAGCACCATGCGCACGTTTTCCGCGGCTTCGTCTCCCGCCTTGATTACGCCAAGTTCCTTCTTAGTGAAGGTGATGCTTTTCGAAGTATCCGCCGCCTCTCTCGCTCCCGTTGGATACTGGACGGAGAGATTGGCGAGTTCGAGGTCGGTGTTGTTGCCGTTCTTGACGGTTACCCCAAGCTCGAGGGTTTCGCCGGCGGAGACATTCGCGGGGCCGAGTATTTCTATATCAACATTTTTCGAGGAGATGAAATTTGACCCGCCGAGGAATATTACCCCCGCGACGATAATGGTCGCCAGGAAGAAGAAAAGGGCGAAAGCGAAGAATTTCTTCATCATGGGATTGATTTGCGGCGCTTCGCGCTCATGGGTCAGGAGTTCATTGAGTTCGGGCGATTGCCACTTCTCTCTCACTTCGGGTGATTCTTCTTGCCGCACGGGAGAGCGCTTCCCCAGAGGGTCGTGGTAGCGGGTGCGCGAGTAGAGCGCCTCGTCGAGCTTTTCCACTTTTCCCTGATTTTCTTCATCCATAGAGATTTTGACGGACAAACCGACCTTTTATTATAACATGCTGGCTTCAAGGCCGGCGTTAATCGCTTTAATCAGCTCTTTTTCAGGTAAATTGAGGTCGGACTTCTTGAGATAGCCGAGGTGGAAGAGAATTTGCGCGACTAGGGTTGTTTCGTCTAATTCTAAATATTTTTCTACCGCATCGAAGAGCTCGGGATGCGTTGCTTCGCCGGCAACAAGCTGTTCGAGGAGGAAAAGCGGCTTTGATTTCTTAAACCTCTTTATAACTTCGGCCGAAGTCAGTCGCCAGTATTCCTTGCCGCGGACGAGAGAAACGCTCGAGAGAGACACCGGCTCGAGCGCTCCGCGGAGTTTCGAAGCGCTCTTCCTCACGCCAATAGCGTGCGCCCGTATGAGTCCGAAATCTCTGGTGAGAATGGAGTAAAGCCGGTCAGCCTCCCCTTTCGCCTGCGCCGAGAGGATAATTCCTTTAGTTGTGTAAATGTGATAACTCAACGTTTGTGGCTTTCTCTATTTCTTCTTTGTGCTTTAGGATAGATTCGTCATCTGTCGGGTAAGTTGCTTTTTCCCCCGGTTTTAATCCCTTTTCTTTGCGCCAATCCTGAACCACGCGGATAGCATCGCGCACCTTCCCCTCTTCTATAAGTTCCGGCGTGAGATTGGTATCGAGAAGCACGTCGCTCTCAAGGGCATTATTGATTTCAACTTTTTTCACATTCAATTCATCTTTTATTATTTCGAGATATTCCGGAGAAAGCGCGTCGGTTCTTATCTCGAGCCTCGCCAGAGGTTGCCTCACCTTGATATTGGCCTTCTGCCGCGCTTCAAGCGCGAGCGTCACGATTCTTCTGGTTTCTGACATATTATCCAAGACCCCCTCCTTCTCCCCCTTGGCAGGAGGAGGGATAGGCCAAGCCTCAAGATGGACGCTTTCTTTCCCGCCGTCCGCCTTGAGTCTCTGATAAATATCCTCAGCCATAAACGGCATGAAGGGGGCCATGAGTTTCGAAAACTCAATCAGTATTTCCCTAAGTTTTGGAAGCGCTTCGGGACGAGTGCGGGAACGCCGCAGGTACCAGGTGGAAAGGTCATCGATAAAATCGGCGATGGGGCGGCTAGCGCGGTCTATCTCGTATCTTTCAAGACCGTCCGTAATGCTTCTAACCAGATTATTAAGTTTCAAATCAATCCATTTATCCAGTATGTGTTGGGGTAAATCTTGAAGAGGTGCACTCTCTTTGGCATAAAGTTCATAGAACCCCACGACATTTTCGAGACGGGAAATGTTTTTCTTCATTACTTCATCCAAACTCTTCTCAGAAAAGGCAATGTCCTCAGCGCGTACCGCCTGCGAAGACATGAGGTAATAGCGCAAGGCATCGGCGCCGTATTTATCGAGAACATCGGTAAGCTCCGGATAATTCTTGAGCCGTTTGGACATCTTCTTGCCGTCTTCGGCGAGGACCAGGCCGTTTACCACCACCTGCCGATATGGTATCTCGTTGAACAGAGCCGTGCCAAGAACGGCCATGGTGTAGAACCAGCCGCGAGTCTGGTCCAGCCCTTCGGCGATAAAGTCGGCAGGCCGGGAATCAAAAGCCGCGCGCGAGGCGAAGGGCACCGAGCCCGAGTCATACCAGGTATCGAACACCTCCGGCACGCGGCGGTATTCTTCCCCGTCTTTTTCCAGCACGATTTCATCTATATACGGCCTATGCAGGTCTAGCTCGAAGTTTTTGTTGTGAGGGAACGGAACAAATTCCAACTCTCTGACTTCCGCAGTATTCATAATTACCTTGCTCGAAAAATCATTGCTTGGCTGGTGCGAGACGATTTTCTCCAAAACCCACAACGGATTGCCGTGAGAAAGGATAAGAATATTCTTGCCGGCGTAGCGCTTTTCCGTTTCGAAGATAAATTCCCCCGCGCGGCGGCGCACAAAATCCACGTCCGGCTCGTTGTATTCGTGCAAACGGTCATCCACGACGACAGAACCTTCAGGAAAGCCGAGTTCCTTCCTGACTATCTCCGCTGTCTCGCGCGTGCGGAGGAAGGGCGACGTGATGATTGCGTCTATTTTTCTCCCCTTGAGTTCCCGGGCCGAGGCAAGAGCCTCTTCCCTGCCTTTTTCGGTTAGGTGATTATTCGGATCACCCTTTGGGTCGAGCACGTGCTTGGCATTGTCGATTGCTTCTGCGTGCCGCATGAGAAAATACCTGTTGCCGGATTTTTTCGCGTGCTTCTTAAGAGTCTCGACAGAATCTATGACAATTTCCTTCTTTTCGTCGGCAGTCTGCCAGACGGGCAAGGTCGTCCCCCAGAAGCGCGAGCGCGAAATAGCCCAGTCACGCGCGCCCTCGAGCCACTTGCCGAAGCGCCCGTCGCGTATATCTTCCGGCACCCACTTAACCTTTTGATTATTGGCGACAAGTTTATCCTTGATATCGGCTACCTTCACAAACCACGAGGAGGAAGCGTAGTTCAAAAGGGGCGTATCGCATCGCCAGCAATGCGGGTAGCTGTGAATAATTTTTTCTTTCGAGAATAGGAGCCCTTTCGCGGCCAGGTGCTTGATGATGAGAATATCCGTGCGCTGGTGGTCATCCTTGGGCTTGACCGGCTCACCGGCAAAATCTCTCACCTCCGGCTTGAAGCGGCCATCGGTGCCGATGTGCTGGATGAAGGGAATTTTCTCCTTGAGCGAGAGCTCGTAGTCTTCCTCGCCGAATGCCGGAGCGATATGCACTATGCCGGTTCCCTCTTCCGCCTGGACAAACTCGGCCCCATATACCAGGCCCTCGGTCTGGTAATAATCAAAAAGTGTTTTATATTTCTTTCCAATCAATTCCTTGCCGGAGAATTCGCGCAAAATCTTATATTTGCCGCCAAAAACTTTTTCGACTCTCGATTTCGCAACGATATAGATATGGCCCGGCACTTCCCCTTCCGTCTCTACATATTGGAGCTCCGGATTTATCGCCAAGGCGGCGTTGCCCGGTAAAGTCCAGGGTGTGGTGGTCCAGGCGAGAATGAATTTGTTCGGTTCATCGATGAGCGGAAACTCTACGGTGACGGAAATATCGGTAATATCTTTGTAGCCCTGATTCACCTCGAAATTCGAGAGTGTGGTCTCGCAGCGTGGGCAAAGGTGCATGGACTTAAACCCTTGGTAAATAAGCCCTTTGTCGAAAAGATTCTTGAAGGACCACCAGACTGACTGCGTGTAGCTCGCATCCATCGACTTGTACGGGTTGTCCATATCTATCCATCGTCCGGTGCGCGGTATAATCTCTTTCCATTCGCTCTCGTAGCGCAAGACGCTCGCCTTGGCCCGCTCGTTGAATTCAGCAATGCCGAATTTCTCTATATCCTTCTTTGTTTCAAGGCCAAGCTCCTTCTCGACCAGATTCTCTATGGGCAAACCATGGCAATCCCAGCCCCAGCGACGCGGCACTCGGAAGCCCCTCATGGTCTTGTAGCGCGGGATAACGTCCTTGATGGTGCCGGGAAGAATATGCCCGTAATGAGGCAGGCCTGTGGCGAAGGGCGGTCCGTCGTAGAACACGAATTCGCCTTTCGGAGCGTCTTTCTCCAGGCTTTTTTCGAAAATCTTGTTGTCTTGCCAGAATTTGAGGATTTCCTCCTCCTTCTTGGCTCTGTCGGACTTTCCAGTCATAGATTGGCTAATTTTAGCACTTTAAGAGACCTTTCCAAAACAAAAGGCGCGCGCTCCGTAGAGCGCGCGCCCGAACAACGGTTCACAAAGCGATAGAATCCTTCCCGTCGAGAACATCAAGGATAGCCCGCACGGTGGTCATCAAATCGTCGTTCACAATCTGATGACTGTACTCGCTGGCGCAAGAGAGTTCTTGCCGGGCGGTTTCGAGCCACGTGGCAATCTCTTCTTCCGTCTCTTCTCTGCTGCGTTCGCGGATGCGGGCCTCAAGCGCCTCAAAGGTGGGGGGTAGGATGAAGATTGAGACGACGTTCTTGTGTTTGGCTTTGACCTGTCTCATGCCTTGCACGTCAATCACCAGAACGATGACGGCATCACAGCCTCTCAACATGAGGTCAATTCCGAGTGTGCCGTAGAAGTTGCCATACACCTCGGCATACTCGGCGAAGAGACCCTTCTCTATCATCTGCACGAAGTTGTCTCTCGACAAGAAGTGATAGTCCTTGCCATTGACTTCACCTCTTTTGCGGGAGCGCGTGGTGCATGAGACCGGGCGGTGAAAGGAGGGCCTCAGAACCTGGAGCGCGTTGTCAATGCTCGTTTTACCCACTCCGGACGGGCCGGAAATGATGAATATCACCTATGTCTCCTTTGGAAGTCTGTGGTCTACCAAATACCCTATTACATCTTCTCAGGCGCCGCAATACCAAGAATATTGAGACCATTCTTCATCACGATTGAGAAAGCTTCGACGATAGCCAGGCGGTAGGCCGACTCCGGCTCATCCGAGATAACTTGTTCGTGCGCGTAGAAGTTGTTGAAGCTCGAGGCAAGCTCGGTAAGGTATGTAGTAATATAGTTCGGCGCGTATTCCTTGCCCGCTCTCTCGACAATTTCCGGGAAGCGATAAAGCATTCTTTCTATTTCTCTTGTTTCTCCGCTTTCGCCTGTCGCGTTCCCCTTCCTGCCCGCCTTCTCGAGTATTGAATTGGCTCTGGCATGCGCGTACTGGAGATAAACTCCGGAATCTCCTTCGGTCGAAACGGACTTTTCGAAATCGAAGACGATGTCATTGCCTATCGACTGGCGAAGAATCATATATTTTATAGCGGCTATGGCCACTTGCTCATCGCCCTTGGTTCTTGTCTTAACTTCCTCAATCAAAGCTTCGGCGGTGATGACATCTCCCGTCCTCGAAGACATTTTGCCGGAGGGCAGGCGCAGCATGCCGTGCGATAAGTGCTTCAGCTTACCCTTAAGTTCCAGGAATACTTCGCCTATGGCCGCCTCGACGACGTAGAAAAACGCATCTTGTTCGTTGGCCGTAATTGTCACTGATTGGTCGAAGGCGTATTTCTCCTTCTTAATTTTCGCCAAACCAACTTCCTTGGCTTCATACGTTGGAATTTTGTCGGAATTGAGGAAAACTCTGGTGTGAAGCCCGTATTTCTCGCCCTTAAAGACAGTTGCTCCTTCGCTTTCTTCAAATACCTGCCTACCGGCAGGCAGGTTTTGCATATTTTCAAGCACAATCTCCTTGCCTACAGGAGCAGCCTCGCTTTCGAAAAAATTAAAATCGAATTTACTGCCTAATCTTTCATAAATCTGGCCAAATTCTTCAAGCGATTTCTTGCGGCCTTCTTCGTATTTCTTGTTTAGTGCCGGATCTGATTTATCGTAAATTTTTTTATTAAGCTCTTGTATTTCAGCCTTGGCTTGCGCATCTTCTTCAAAAGCTTTTGAGCCCAGAGCATAATCCCCTTTCCAGAGCGCCTTGGCCACATGCATGCCTATGTCGCCATGGTAACTTGCCGTCTTTACCTCAGCGCCGTTCCATTTGATGATTCTTGCCACCGCTTCGCCGATAGCATTGTTCATCATGTGGCCGATGTGGAATTGCTTGAAAGGATTCGGCTGAGTATGCTCAACCATCACCTTGAATCCCCTGGCGTGTTCGCTTCGACCAAAATTCTCGCCTTTTTCTACAATCTCTTTCAGGCTTTCTGCGAAAAATTCTTTGGATAGATAGATATTGATGAATCTCGGCTTGATGAATTCTATTTTTGAAATGCATTCCGGCTTATTATTCTCCAGCCTTTCGAAATCTTCTTGCGCCGTCTTCTCATCGGCAATCAAGGTATAATCGCCGTTTCGAAAATCCTTGGGATGAACCAAGTTTATCTCCCTTCCGAGAATTTTTTCAATATCTTTTTTAATCATTTTCCTGTGCTGCCGAAACCTTTTTCTCCTCTCGCGCTATCCGATAATTCATTTACTTCAGTAATTTCAACTTGCTCTACCTTCTGCATGAGCATCTGCATGACCTTGTCGCCTTTCTTGAAAGTGTATGCCTCTTTGCCAAGATTTATGACCGCCATGACCAATTCCCCTCTGAATCCGGAATCAATTACCCCCGCCAGAACTTTGATGCCATGATTCATCGAGAGCCCGCTTTTGTCCCAGCAGAGACCCACATAACCCTCAGGAATTTCCATAGTCACTCCGCTTCTGATTCTTCTGGATTCTCCAGGCGGCACTTCGACCTCCTCAAGAGAGTACAAATCCATTCCAGCATCGTTTGAGTGAGCGTAAGCCGGTAATTTGGCCTCTGGATCCGCTTTTTTAACCCTTAGTTCCATTCCTCAATATTGTATCAATTTTTCGGGCAATCTTTATCATATCTTTCTCCTTCCTGCCGCGAGTGGTTTCCGCCCCTGCTCCCAGACGGATTCCCGAGGGGTCAAAGGGTGAGCGCGTCTCGCCGGGGATGGTGTTCTTGTTGACGATAATTCCGGCCTTCTCAAGCTTCGCTTCCGCCTCTTTGCCAGGCAATCCCTTGCCACTCATCCAGGTATCAACGAGGAGAAGGTTCGACTCTGTACCGCCGGAGACAATCCTCCAGCCGAGTTTCCCGAGCTCTTTTGCCAAAGCTTGGCAATTCTTCACCACTTGCTTGGCGTATTTCTTGAAAGCCGGAGCTGCGGCCTCTTTCAAGCACACTGCCACGCCCGCAATCTGCCCCATGTGAGGCCCGCCTTGAAGACCGGGGAAAATGGCTTTGTCTATAAGCACGCAAATTTCTTTATCGCCAAGTTTTTTGCCCTTCCTGGAGAAAATAATTGCGCTTCTCGGACCCCGGAGAGTCTTGTGCGTGGTTGTAGTGACAACATCGGCGTACAGGAAGGGCGAGTTGTAGGCCTTACCAGCGACAAGCCCCGCCACATGAGACATATCGACCATGAGGAACGCCCCCTGCCTGCCGGCAGGCAGGCGCACACTATCGGCAATCTCCCTGAATTTTTTAAAATCAACCGCGCGCGGATAAGCGGTGAAGCCGGCGACAATAAGATTCGGCTTTTCTTTCCTGGCCAGTTTTTTGAGCGCTAGATAATCAAGCTTCTCCGTCTTCGGGTCCACGCCGTAAGGCACTTGGTTCCACATCTTCCCCGTTATGGAAACTTTCTGCCCGTGGGTGAGGTGGCCCCCCGCGGTAAGCGTCATGCCCATAATCTTCCCGCCCGGTGGGACCAGCGCTAGATAGACCGAGAGGTTCGCCGGAGAGCCGGAGTGGGGTTGGACGTTGACGTGCCAGAGTTTATCAGATAGTCCAAACGCTTTGCGCGCCCTGTTCTGGCAGAGAATTTCCAGCTCGTCGGTGAAGGTGTTGCCGCCGTAGTATCTTTTCTTCGGATAGCCCTCGGCGTATTTGTTGTCGAAGATGGAACCCAGGGCGGTCAGCACATCCTTCGAAACATAATTTTCCGAAGGGATGAGGTTGATGACCTTTTTCTGCCGCGCAGTCTCCTTTTCTATTAGTTTTTGTATTTCCTTGTCTTTCATCTAGTTAAGGCCTTATCATATGCTATATTACCAGCGGAACAGGACATTGGCATCAACAAAGGATAGCAAAATGCAACCAGCCTACAAGCCCTACGCGGAAAGGACTCCCGACCGGCAGTATCTGAATCTGATTCGGATGATTCGAGACGAAGGAGAGCGGGTCGAACACCCATACCAGAAAGGAATGGGTCGCATCACCCATCTGTCCCTTCCCCCTCTGGTCTACGACCTGTCGAACGGCTTCCCCGTGCTCACCGAGCGCAACATTCCGTTCTGGAAGACGGCGATTGCCGAACTTGTGGCGTTCATGAACGGAGCGACAACAAACGCGGAACTTCACGAATTCGGCTGCCCGTGGTGGGACACATGGACCACGGCGGAGAAGTGCGCAATCTTCGGGCTTGAGCCAGGAGACCTCGGCTGGGCATCCTACGGCGGCGCCTACGGCAAGTTTCCCATGCCGGATGGCGGCCACTTCAATCAGTTCGTCAATGTGGTGCGCGGGATGAAGGAGAGCCCGAGTCTGAGCACACACTGCGTGACTTCCTGGATTCCCTTCGGCGCGCTTCAGCACTCCGGGCTTCAGAGGAAGGTGGTTGTGGCACCCTGCCATGGCAACTTCCTCAAGTTCACGATTATCGACGGCAGGCTTACCCTCCAGCATGTTCAGCGTTCTGCCGACATGCCGGTAGGCGTCGTGTCGAACATCATCCAGTACGCTGCGCTCCTTCTTATGGTTGCACAAGTACTCGGCATCAAGCCCCATCGATATGTCCACTATTTCCTCGACGCTCAGATCTACGAGAACCAGCTCGAGAAGGTGGAGGAACTCTTGGGGCGCGAACCGAAGGCGTTTCCAACCATGCGGATTATCGATCCTTCGGTGAAGGACATCCTCGCCTTCCGGCCGGAACACTTCGCGATTGAGGATTACAACCCAAATCCGGGAATCAAGTTCCCGGTAACGGAGTAAGAAAATGAGCTTGAAAATCATCGCGGCGGTTGCAGAGAACGGCGTTATCGGCAGTGGCGGCGCCTTGCCCTGGCGCCTCGCCGATGACATGAAGTGGTTCAAGAAGCAAACGGGAACCAGCGCGGTTGTTATGGGCAGAAAAACATTCGACTCTCTGCCCCGGAAATTCCGGCCGCTACCAAACCGGGAGAATATCGTTCTTACTCGCAACCCGAGTGGCATCGACGATTTCGGCGTGACTGTACTCGGTGATTTCCAAAAAGTTGTCAAGATGTCGAAGAAGCGTGATGTCTGGGTTATTGGCGGAGGAGAGATTTATCGCCTGGCCCTGCCGCACGCTTCGCACCTGTACTTAACACTCGTCGATGTCATCATCGCTGGAGACACGTTCTTCCCGCGATGGAATAAAAACGAGTGGCAGATGCTCTCGTGCGAAAGACACCCGAAAGATGCCGGAAACGAGCATTCCTTCCGGTGGGAAGTGTGGAGACACAAGTAGATTACAGCCGGCGCCTGAGGCGCCGGCTTGTTTTTTTGCCAAAAATCGATAAGAATACGCATTAAGAATGAGAACAAAAAGCAAATTACGCAACGATAACGCGCGTCATCCAGAACAGCTCAAAAGGATGAAGCGCCTGGCAAAAGAAATAGGCTGCTTTTTCTGCAAAGACAATTATTTGAAGGTGGGCGCAAGTCCCGCCATTTATCAAGGGCGGTACTGGTATATCAAGAAAAATGACTATCCGTACGAAGGCAGTGTCCATCATTACCTCATAGCCAGCAGAAAGCATCTGAGAAAGATTACGGGAATCTCCCCTGCTGCCTGGAAAGAATTATTGAAAACTATTGCCTGGTTAGAAAAACGTTTTAAAATCAAAGGGGCCTCGGTATTTGTGCGCTCGGGAGATATGAGCTATACGGGAGGAACTTTGGACCATATTCATTTTCATTTAATATCAGGAACTAGAAAAAGAAAGAATGCGACCTTGAAAGACAACATTCTGGTTACTCTCGGACACAAATCAACTCGACATTCGCGTTCTTAAGTATTTTTTCCGCATCAAGCAGAGAATAGCCTTCTTTGTAATAAACCTTTTTTATACCCGCATTGGCGATAGCCATGGCACAGCTGGGACAAGGAAAAGTGGTCACATAGATTTCCGCACCCAAGGTTGATACTCCTCTCCTGGCCGAATCTGCTATCAAAGTTGCCTCACCATGCTCGAAAATTACCAAATCGGCAATGGCTTTCCCGGCATCGAAATTGGAGCGGGGTTCTCCTTCAATATAAGCGGTATTTTCCGTAACCGCATGCTTGTTGTAGCGGGTGCTGATTACTTTGCCGTCTTTTATTAAAATAGCTCCTACATGCCTCCACCAATCAGAGCTTTTCTCCGCTTCCTTATACGCCAGTTCAATCATCTTTTTATCGAAATCCCTGGAGGAAACAATTTGTTTTGAATCTACCGGATTCTGAGTAACGGCATTCATCTTGTTCCATCTGAGAAATGCTGTGTCCCATACAATATTCTTGTCTTTCAAATATTTCTCCGACAATCCTCTGCCTATCTCATCATCGAAAAGAACGATTTCCTCGAAATCGGAAAGTTCGTCTAAGCTGTTTTTCTCTAAAATAGAAACACTAGGGGCCAAATTCAACGCGTCCGCCTCCAGTTTGACAAGCCCCGGAGACAGTGCGCGAATGTCACGCTCTAAAATGGGAAATTCAGCGAGCAGGCTTTTTCCGAGTACGCAGAGCTTGTCCGGCTTTTGCCTTTTGCAAACTTCCAGATGACCCGCGTGAATGATTGGGAAGTATCCTATTAGGGCTTTCATTTTTTATATCGATAAGGAATTCCTTGATAATGTTGGATATTTTAATCGAAAGCTGCTCCGCCCCGCTTACCATCATCTTCCTCAACTTGGCCGTCGTCGAAGTGGAGGACTGAGGGGGCAAAACCTTTATGCTACCGCAGTATTTTATCAGATTGCGCTTATCTTTTTCTGTAAAGGTCGTGGTGGTCTGGGACATGACTAAAACATCCGGCCTTACAAGCTTAATCAAGTCATATTCATGCTCACCCAAGCCCCTCGTCGTAACGATATCCACCGTCCGCAAACTTGTCAAAATTTCCAACCGGTCTTCAAGTTTATCAAATGGGCGGTTTGGCCCTTTTATGCTTCGAGTCAGTTCATCGGTATCGACTCCTATAATAAGAATGTCTCCGTGATTCTTGGCATTTTCTAAATATCTTTTGTGCCCGACATGAAATAAATCATAGACACCTTGCGTGAGAACGATTCTGTACCCTGAGTCCTTGAGAATTTTTACTACCGAGACCAGGGTATTGCGATCAGAAATATAGCGGTCTTCAAAGTTCGGACTGCCGCTCAAGATGTTCTTGACCAGCTGCGAGTTTCCCCCTGATTTCATGGTTTTATTTTACCTCAACTCCCATTGACCTCGCTGTTCCCGCGATAATTTTCATAGCTGCATCCGCGTCGTTGGCGTTCAAATCCGACATTTTCTTCTCGGCGATTTCTTTGACCTGCGCCTTGGAGAGAGTGCCGATTTTTGAGGTATTGGGAGTGCCAGAACCCTTATCCTTTTTCAAAGCCTTGAGAATCAAGGCGGCGGCCGGCTCGGTTTTGTAGGTCAAATGATAAGTGCGGTCTTCGTAGACATCGACCACCGTCGGCACAGTCTCGCCCCGACGGTCTTTGGTCTCTTCGTTGAAGCGCTTAACAAATTCACCGATGTTAATACCCGCCGCGCCGAGCACGGGGCCCAGCTGCTGGCCGGGCACGGCCGCGCCGCCGGGGATCTGGAGCTTCAATACTTTTGTTACTTTCTTTGCCATTTGAGTCGTTAGATTACCTTAAATTTTCTTTACTTGCAAAAAGTCGAGTTCGACAGGTGTCTCTCGCCCGAACATATTGACCAGAACCTTGACCTTGCCTCTCTCTTCGTCAATATCCGAGATTTTGCCCTCGAGGTCCTTGAAGGGCCCGTCGACAATCTGCACGGCATCGTTCTCAATGAGATTAATCTGGTGCGTGACCCTGTCGGCGCTCATACGGGCAAAGAGAGTCTCGACTTCCTTCTTCTCCAGAGGCACGGGATAAACTCCCGAACCCACGAAGCCCGTTACCCTCGGTGTATTCCTCACCACGAACCAGGAGTCGTCGGTGACAATCATCTCGACGAGAATATAGCCGGGGTAGATTTTCTCCTCCTCCTCAACCCGCTTGCCGGCCTTAATCTTGACCTTCTTCTCGGTCGGCACGATAACGTTGAAAATCTTGTCCTGCATGTCATAGGACTCAATCCTCTGCTTCAAGTTCCTCATCACGGCGTTCTCGTAACCCGCGTAAGTGTGGACCACGTACCAGTTCCTGCCTTCGGAGATAGTTTGCTTGGCCATATTTTTACAGAATGAATTTCTGGAGAATAAGCGAGAGTATGTAGTCGAAGAGTCCGAGATAAAGCGCGGTAAGGATGGAGACCACAATCACGATGGCGGTAAAAACCATCGCCTGCTTCCTCGTGGGCCAGGAGACGTGCGCGAGCTCGCCTCTGGTGTCCCTCACGTAATTTAAGAATCTGTTCATGTTTTTTGAAAAAACACCCTCGTGGGTGTGAACGTGATATTATCACGTTCACGAAAGTATATCAAGCGGGGTGTTTTTCAGGATTTAGCGAATCTCGTACGTGACATTCACGTTAATCTTGATTTTGTTCTCGCCTGTAGGAAGGGTCGGCGTAGGCGGGACAACTTTTATATCAGAGCCCCCCATACCCAACACCTCACGGTAATAAGGCACGACACCGCCGTCCGAGCTGTCGCTGTAGCTCACTACTCTTACCAGCCGCACACCGAGCTCGTCGGAAAGAATTTCGGCCTTCTCTCTCGCGTTCTTGATAGCCAGAGCACGGGCATCGGACTTAAGTTTCTCCGGGTCGTCGATGGTGAAAGAGATGCCCGAGAGATTGGTAGCGCCCGCGGAGCCTGCCCTCGAGAGCGCTTCGCCCGCATTCTCCGTATCGCGCACTTTTACCATAACAGAATGATTTGCGGTATAGCCGTCGGGGACTTGATTGCCTGGAGACGGAGGGCAGCTGTATTGAGTGCAGGGATAAAGGGCTCTGGTTTCGTAACGATATTTCGGCCAGACGGAGTAGTCGGTGGTTTTAATGTCTTTTTCTTCAATACCCAAGTCCTTCAGTTCGGCGAGAATGGCGTCAACCTTTTTGGTCACCGCTTCCTGGGCAGCGTCAACGGTATTGGCATCAGCCGAGACAGTGAAGGTAAAGCTCGCCAGGTCCGGCACAGCCATGACTTCTCCCTCTCCTGATACGCTGATGGTGTTGTAAGAAGGAGAAGTGTCTCTCAAATCCTTCAAAGACGCGAGGGTCTTAACTCCCAGGAAAACGGCTAGAATAATAAGTACAATCCAGGCCCACTTATAAATATTCTTCATTTCTTGTGTGTTCATGCGCACCAGTTTATCACAAATTCAGACGCTTTCTCAAAGACCGATTTTCTTCCAGAAAAACATTGAACATGAGTATGGTGAAGGAGACCGAGAGGAGCCCTAGGGCCACGCCCGCCAGAACATCAAGCGTCCAGTGAGCGCCGAGATAGAGCCGCGAGAAACAGACGATGAGCGCGCCCGCGATTGAACCCAGTATGAGAATGGTCCTGCCGCGCAAGGTCTTAATCTTCCCGAAAAAAATATAGGCCAAGAGGAAGAAGAAGGCCGTCGCCACGGTAGCGTGGCCGGAGGGGAAGCTCCAGCCTTCGGCGAGATAAATATCGGAAGCGGGACGGCTAATCTGGAAAATATTTTTCAGCACCGTAAGCGAGATGGCGGCCACGATGAGCGAGACTAGGAAGAGCATGGCATCGTAAGCGTTCTTCTTGACGATAAGCATGATGGAGATAAACACCGCCACGGAGGAGAAAACGAAGGGATTGCCAATCTTGGTAATCCAGACGAGAAGTGTCGTAAGAAGTGGCGTTCTTACCCGCACTATAGCTTCTTCTATAGCGGAGTTCAGCGGCTGGAGGTCGCTCCCGGTAAGCAAGCCCTCGATAATGATTACCAGGACAAGTCCCGAAATCATGTAAACGAGAAGGAAAAGAATGTTTTTCGCCCAATTCGGAAACATTGTGGTGACATTAAGCTTACCACGACAGAGCATCCAGAACCACGGAAATTTCCATGGTCGCGATGCCTATTACTTTGTCCGTGTCGATGAGAGGATTATCCTCAAGCGGCGACTTGCTTTGGGTCAATGTGCCGTCAATATCGAAAGCGATGAGCTCAAATGCCATTTATTTATTATACTACCAGGCGATGTTATCTCATTCATTTTTCGACAGGAAAACCCTGACCGTGGCCCGCGAGCTTCCGGGCAAATATCTGGTGCGCAAGATTAACGGCAAGATATGGAGGGGGAAAATCACCGAGACGGAAGCATATGTCGGCCCGCACGACCTAGCCTGCCATTCTTCGCGTGGCAAAACCCCGCGTAATACCCCGATGTTTGCCGAAGCTGGAACGATTTATGTCTATTTTACCTACGGTATGCATTGGATGCTAAACATCGTGACCGAAGGAAAAGATTTCCCCGCCGCCGTCCTTATACGCGGTACGGAAAATATAACTGGCCCCGCGCGATTAACAAAGTTTTTTAAAATAGATAAAAGTTTGAATGGCAAGAAGTTGGGAAAGAAAACTGGTTTGTGGATTGAATCTGATTCGAAAATTGAAAATTCTAAATTGAAAATTTTGCGTATGCCAAGAGTTGGAGTGGCATATGCTGGTAAAATTTGGGCAAACAAACCTTATCGTTTTATTCAGTCGTAACTCCATCGAACTCGGCCTCGTTCTGAACCGCTTCTTCCTTGGTGGCGCGGACGATGCCATCGGCGTGATGCGGCGGAGAGTAGATGGTGTAGAGCTTGAGCTCTTCTGTCTGGGAAGCATTGATAACGTTGTGTTCGGCGCCGCGGGGCACCACTACCGCGTCGCCGTCAGAGACATCGTAGCTTGTATTATCAATGATGACCTTGCCACGTCCCTTCTCGAAGCGGAAGAATTGGTCATTATCCTCGTGCACTTCGGCGCCAATTTCCTCGCCCGGCCTAAGCGACATAAGCACCAGTTGCGAGCGCTCACCGGTATAAAGCACGCGGCGGAAATCGGTATTTCCCACGGTTAATTTCTCAATATTGTCTTTGAATCCTTTCTTCATATTGTATTAGACGTTAATAAGACTGGAAATGAACCCTTTCGTGCGAAAGCGACATCTTGCGGTAAAATTCCAGGTCATGCTTCAGACTCTGGGAATTGAAAATAATCTGGTCCATTCCCTCCCAGAGTAGAAACCATGCCGCCGGCTCGAGAAGAATGAGGAGGAAAGAGTAGCCGAAGCTCTGGGCGTCAGAATTTTTTGAAATAACAAAAGTTGCCCCGACCATAGATACGAGACCGAGAAAGACCATGAGGAAGCCGAGCCGCATGATTCTCCTCTTCTCCACCTGAAGCCTCTTGTAGTGTTTGTGGAAGTGGTCCGACAAGCGCTCCTTGATGGTCTGGTCATGGGCTTCGCTCCTGAGTTCTTTCGGCATAGAGATGACAAGTTCCAGTTTTTCGTCACTTTTGTCTAGCGAGGCGCGTCTCACTTCATCGAGAAAGTCGACCGACAACGCTCTCTTCGAATAAGGCCTGTTGTCGAAAACCGAAAAAAGGTCGTCGTAATTGTCTAGCTGCAATGCTATCTCATGACTATCTGCTTGTTCCCCCTCGGGTTCTTTATGATGAAATGCCATGTCTTAATAATAGCAGATTATTGTCGCGGCAAAACTCTGGGGTGCCTACCCGGTGCTGCCCCGGGACTGAGAGCTCCACAAGCTCTTGTGCTGCTGCTACACCATAGGCACCATGCATGGGAAATATAACAGTTTGAATACTTAATTGAAAGCCTTTTGATTTCCTGTTATTCTGGGCTCGACGCGCGGGTGTTGAAATTGGTAGACAAGCTACCTTGAGGTGGTAGTGCCCTTACGGGCGTGGAGGTTCAAATCCTCTCCCGCGCACCAGAACTTATTTCGCTTCTGCTACTTCTTCCACAACTTCCTCTTTTTGCATTCTGAGATTCCTCATCTGTCGGCTGATTTCCTTGGCCGCTTTCTCTCGGACATGGTAGAGCTTGGCCCGGCGGACTTTCGAGCGCTTCAGAACCTCAATCTTGTCAACCATGGGAGAGTAGAGGGGGAAAATTTTCTCGACGCCGACTCCCGAGGCAACACGGCGGACGGTAATAGTAGCTCCGGCTTCGGTGCCATGCTTTCTCGCGAGGACCAGACCTTCGAAGGCCTGGAGACGGAACTTGCCCTTCTCGGCAATCTTCTGCCAGACCTTGACGGTATCCCCCGCTCGCAGGTCGAGCTTCCGCCTCTCTTCTATATTTACCGGACTAATTACCTTATTCATTAGGCCAACAATCTAACAGAATCAGCCGATAATGTCTAATGCTTTCTGGAAATCTTCCGGATATGGGGCCTCAATTGAGATTTTTTCGCCCTTAAGGTTTGTAAGGACGATTTTTCGTGCATGGAGAGCCAAGCGGTCGAAGCCTAGAATTTTCGGTTTTGAGGGCGCGTACAAACTATCAGCCACAACCGGGTGGTGAAGCGCTTGGAAATGGACACGGATTTGATGTGTCCTGCCGGTCTTGGGCTTCGCCTCGACCAGTGTCACCTCCGGCCCCCGCTTCAAAACTTCGAAATAAGTCAGAGCTTCTCTCCCCTCTCTACCCGAGACTCTTTTTCTAAAATCGGATTTGCTTCTCGAAATTTTCAAATTTATCGTTCCTCTGTCTTCCTTCAGATTTCCATAAACAAACGCGTGGTAAATTTTCTCAATCTCGTGATTTTGAAACTGCTTTTTGAGCGCGGCGTGGCCTTCCTTGGTCTTCGCCAGAATCAAACAGCCGGAAGTTTCCCTGTCTATACGATGCACGACACCAGGTCTTTCTATTTCTCCCATCTTTTCGCCAACATCTTTTGACTCCGGATATTTCTCAACAAACCACTCCGAAACACTCGGCTCTTTCGTGCGCCCGTCGGAATGCACAACAAGCCCTGCCGGTTTATTAATGACCAGAATATCGGAATCTTCATAAAGAATTTCCATGGTGCGGGCTAAGGGACTCGAACCCCTGACATCTTCAGTGTAAATGAAGCGCTCTACCAACTGAGCTAAGCCCGCGTTGGCACGATATTATCATATAATGTATTCTCTTGGCACGGGCACGTGGCGGAATTGGTATACGCGTACGCTTCAGGAGCGTATGTCCTTACGGACTTGGAGGTTCAAATCCTCTCGTGCCCACAAGTCAAAGATGTCCAAAATCGAGCGGATAAACGCTGCCAGATGAGCGTACGGAGCACAAGCGCAAGACCGTATCAACGAATTCCTGTACCGCCTCATCGTCGGTAAGCGGATATTTAATGATTGATTCCTTTCGAATAGCCCGCCATTCCTCTTCGCTTATATCGTTGGGCTTCAAGACCGGACCGGGAGCGATCGAATTTATGAATACTCCTTTCGGTCCAAGCTCCACCGCGAGCGCCCGGGTAAGAGCCGCCACCGCCGACTTGGTCACAACATACGGCAGATAGCCGGGGTAAATCTTCCCAAGCGCTGTGCGGTCGGCAACAGTCACCGCGTGCGAACCGGCAGGCATGATGCGGGAGGCAAGCTGTATGGGCCAGAAGGTGCCCTTCACATGCGCGGCGAAGTTCGCGTCCCAGTCTTTCTCGGATATGTCCTCAAATTTTACAGGTTTGAATATTGAGGCGAGAAGCACCAGGATGTCAAGCTTGCCGAATTTCTCTTTTATTTTATTCACGGCTTCTTCCACACTTTTTCTATCCGTAACATCGCATTGAAGTACAAAAGCATTGGAAAATTTTTCGGCTTCTTCTCGTGAAGAGCGGTAGCTTACTACCAAATCCACTCCTAGTTCAGACAGGGCTTTGGCAATCTCCTGCCCTATCCTTTTACCTCCGGTAATCCAGACGACTTTGTTTTTTAAAGAATGTGTCATTTTCTGTGGTCAGGCATAGTTTTCTGCTGAAAACTTGCACGACCCTGACTCGCGCCGTCGCGCTCCGTCAGGCACAAAATATAACATATTTTGTGCCCCTGGCAGGAATCGAACCTACATCAGCGCCTTAGAAGAGCGCTGCTTTATCCATTAAGCTACAGGGGCTTCGTTCGATATTATCACACTAGGAATTATTTATAGAATCTATATAGCTCTTCAGAATTAGCGCCGCGGCGGAAGCGTCGGTCATGTCCGTCTGCCCCTGAATCTGCCTCGCTTCCATGGTGGTAAGGATTTCCGGGTGAAGAATCGTTTCTATTCCCAGTTTGCTGAGGTCAGAGCGGAATTTCTCGATTTTTTCCATAACCGGATTCGCTTCGCTCTTATAGTTCTTCGATTCGCCAATAACCACCCTGTCTATCCCCTCTTCGGTCTTGAAACGAATGATATTTTCGAGCAACTTCTCGTCGTTCGGGAAAGTCTTCCGAGGCAGAGCAAAGCCGCCCGACTCGTCGGTCGAGGCGATGCCCACCCTTTTCTCGCCGTAGTCTATGGCCATTACTTTCATTGTCTAAATATAGTACAATATAAGTCATGGAATCCATCAATACATTGGCTGCGCTCGTAGGCATCCCGGTCTGGGCCATCGTCTTCGTCATCGTATGGACGATAGCTTGGAAGGGGCTTGCCCTCTGGCGCGCCGCAGGCCTTCGCCAGAAGTGGTGGTTCGCCGCCCTTCTTATCATTAACACCTTGGGTATTCTGGAAATCATTTATCTATTCCTGGTGAGCCGAAATTACAAAGTGGAAGTCGTGGAGGAGAAATAGTTAAGACTGCCGAAAAGTGATAACATCACTTTTCGGAGAGGTGGCCGAGTGGTTTAAGGCAACGGTCTTGAAAACCGTCATACCGCAAGGTATCGTGAGTTCGAATCTCACCCTCTCCGCCAGATTGGCAACTTTGAACCCTAATAAAACAGGGCTGAAAACGAACCACCTTTTCAAATCCTTTTTGAGTTGATACAATAGAGGTAATATGTCTACACCAATTTTTACCAAAACATTAGAGAGTGCAACAAGAAAGAAGATTGATTTGATTCTTGCTAATTTGGGTTGGAACACGGACGAAACTTCACCTGACTGCAATGTGTTTACAGAGAGAGCAAAAACCACAGAACAGAATAAAAAATTTAAAGGCAAGAATCCAGACTATGTTCTTTATAAATCTGGAACTGACGACCCAATAGGAATAATTGAAGCTAAGAGAAGTGGGCAAAGCCTTAGGCAGGCCTTGAATCAAGCGATTAATCTCTATGCCGAACCTTTGGGTTTGGATATCATTTTTGTTACTGACGGTTCAATTGTTGAATCGCACGATGTTCGAAGTAAAAGCAATTTAAAGTTAGACGACCAGATCATCACGGAATTTATTTCGGAAAAACAATTACTTAAATTTTTAGAGCATGGCTCTCAATTGTATTCTCCGGAAAAAATAACTTACACCAAGAGAGAGCTTATAAAAATATTCTCTGAGGCAAATGATTTGCTTCGTAAAGAAGGCATTAGGGAAGGAATAGAAAGATTTGCTGAATTTTCTAATCTCTTATTCTTAAAACTCATTAGTGAAATTGAAGAGGATAGAGAAAATAGTGGCGAGCAGAGAATACTTGAAAAAAAGTATTGTTGGGAAAGTTTCTATAAGCTCGATCCAGATCGAATGCTCGAATATGTTAACAATATTATTTTGCCTAGGTTAGTTAATAAGTATAACCACAGCGGAGATGTTTTTCAGCAAAATTTATTAATAAAAAGCCCCGAGAACTTAAAGAAAATAGTTGATAAGCTTTCTTCCCTGAAATTATTAGATGCTGACTCTGATATAAAGGGTGATGCATTTGAATACTTTCTCAAAAATTCGGTTAGCGTTGGGACTGACTTGGGAGAATACTTCACGCCACGACATATTGTTAAGTTGATTGTTGATCTAGTTGATCCAAAATTTGGAGATAAGATTTACGATCCTGCTTGTGGCACAGGAGGATTTTTGATTGAAGCATTTAGACATATCAAGAATAAATGCAAACAAACTAAGGAAAACCTACAAATTTTGAAAGAGAAAACGGTATATGGCAGAGAGATCTCTGGCACAGCCAAAATCGCCAAAATGAATATGATTATCATTGGCGATGGGCACAACAACATTAAGCAAATGGATAGTTTAAAAAATCCAGTTAAAGGTGATTACAATGTTGTTTTAACAAATTTCCCCTTTTCTCAAACAACAGACTATAGCGCATTTTATGGATTTAACAGCGAGGACGCAAATCCCGTTTTCTTGAAGCACATTATTGATTCTTTAGATAATGGTGGAATTGCCGGTGTTGTTGTTCCAGAGGGTCTGTTGTTCGATGAAAATTCAGAGTATATCAAAATAAGAAAAATCCTCTTAGAAACCTGTAATGTTGTCGCGGTTATTAAGTTGCACGAATTCGTCTTTAAGCCCTATACCGGACAACCGACAAGCATTCTTATTTTTGAAAAAGGCAGGCAAACTCAAAATGTTTGGTTTTTTGATGTTCAAGAAGACGGCTTTAAAAAAACAGGAAGCAAATTAGGAAGATCGCCGATTGAGGCAAATGATTTAATTTTGCTAAGGCAAATTTGGAAGGACAAAGAAAATTCCAACCATTCATTTTCGGTTGATTTCAAAAAAATTGTAGCGGAGAAGTATAAACTTTCGATGGATAAATATCGAAAGCAAGGCAAGAAAACAACTGACTTTGTTAAATTAGGTGAGGTTTGCGATATCGTTATTGGTGGGACTCCCTCTCGTAAAGACTTGAGTTTGTATGGTGGCAAAAATTTGTGGGTAAAAATCAGGGATATGAATCGTCAAATGTATATTTCTAATACTGAAGAAAAAATTACCGACAAGGGAGTAAAAGAATCCAATGTTAAATTATTGCCAATAGATACTCTCCTCTTCAGTTTTAAGCTTACAATTGGCAAGGTGGCTATAACCGCGAAGGAACTCTACACAAATGAAGCAATAGCAGGCATTGTTCCGAAAGATAACCGAGTTCTTACAAAATATCTTTACTACCTGTTGCCCAGATTGGATTACTCTACATATAGTCAAAGGGCAACAAAAGGAAAAACATTAAATAAAGATATAATGCGCATAGTTGAAATTCCTTTGCCATCGGTTGAAATTCAGAAGAAGATTATAAAAGAGTTGGACGCAAAGGAATCGGAGAAAGAAAAACACTTACAAGCAGTAGCTAAGATAGCCGAAGATCAAGACAAAAAAATTAACGAATTGATCTAAATTTTTTCATAATTCTATGTCTAAGCAACGCCGACAAAAAGTTGAATTCACTGCCGAAAAACCGGTATCCAAACCTGTTAAGGTTGAATTTTACACAAAAGATGGCGAAAAAGTTTCTTTCAAGGGACATAAGGAAGTAACCAAGCCAGTCAAAGTAGAATTTTATGCCAAAAGGGACAAGAAAAAGTAAATCGTTTTATATTGATACCAACATCGCGTTGGATTATCTTACTGGGCGTAACCGCCAGACAGTTTTGGTTCTCGGTAAATTAAAAGATAAGGGGTGGAAGTGTGTCAGCTCGTCCTTTCTGGCGATGGAAATGGCAGACTACAAGAAAGACAGTTTGTTTGTTATAGATAAAGCGATTGAGAAAAAATGGGAAATGCGAAAAATAATACGCGCAACAGACAAAAAAGATTTAAGGCGTGGAGATTTTGAAAAGGTATATGAATGGTTTAATGAATTTAAGCAAGATTACAAAAATATAGACCTGTATGACTTTTTGAAAAACAGTGATGATTGGCAATTAGCACAAGCTATTTCATTTAACTCAAATCTTTCTGCTCCGGATGCCATTCATTTAGCTTCGGCAATGCTCGGATCGCGAGCGAGCTATTGCCAAGTTTTGATTACACACGACGAACTTTTGTCGAAAGAAGGAAAGAGAATTATCCAAGATAATAAGTTGAGTGGTAAATTAAAGATAATGAGTGTTGCTGAAGTCAAGGAGAAGTTTTTTAAGAAATAGTATAGGTCAGTTCATTTTTCCCCTTATCAGATTTTGGTTTTGGCGTCTCAAACCACTCAGGATGAACTTTGTAGATAGCTCGTAGTTTCTGTATACTTTTATCAAGATCCTCGACCTGCCTGCCGGCAAGGCAGGGTTTGAGCCGTGCTTTGAGTTCAAAGTTCCGGGCATCGTCCCCGCCAAGAGAACCTGTCGCACTCCCCTAAAAAGTATGGGATAATATATGGTGTTTGGAAAATCTAAACGACATTAATAAAAAATATGATTAAAGCCATTTTCGCAGTCGCCTGGATTAAGGTACTGGTCGGTGTCTTGGGTCTCATTTTATTCATTTGGGCTTTGGTGGACATCTTGCGTAGCAGGAAAACTGCCGGGATGAAAATCCTTTGGGTGCTTATTTGTCTGATATTTCCTTTTCTGGGCGTGGTAATCTACCTGCTTTTTGGCAGGAAGGAAAACGGTTACATTGAATAGACCAAGAAAAAAAGGACGAATTCTTCTAATAGCCTTTATGGTAATAGCCGTTTTGGCGGTTGTTCGAATTGCTCGAAGGGATAGCCAGCAGAATTTTCTCCAGCAATTATTCAATAGAGATAAGACCCCATCTAGCTTAACCACCACTACGGCCGTGGGCGATGTCCCGCCAGAATACAAGGCGCTTTATGACAAGATAGACGGCAAGCTTACTAGTTTCAACCGAAAACTTAGCAGCGAATGGAGCGGCAATAAATCTTCAGTGATATTTAGTGCGACCTTGGCTCCAACCAATCCAAATCTCGGCGACACTCTTCTCTCAGCTGAAACCTACAATTCAGCAATCACTTACGTTGACAGACTTCAGCAGCTAGGAGTCAGAGCGATTACGATTGACATAAATTTCCCTTTATTAGATCCCGATTTCCGCGGACCGGAAAAAAGTGCCCAGTACTTGGAGTTTTATAAAAAACTTGTCGGTGAAATAAAAAACAGGGGCTTGTCGGTAACTATTGAAATCCAACCCATTTTCCCCGACTTCTCTCCCCTTCCTGTAAAAAAATATTACGACACCTTAACCGTGGAGACGTATAAGCAGCGTGCCGCTCAGATGAACAAAACTGTAGCTTTGGAATTACGGCCTGCCTACCTGACGGTTGCAAATGAGCCCGAAACCGCGGCGCGCAATCTGAGTCTCCCTGTTGGTAACATCGAAACTGCAGTTGATGAAGTCAAATACATCTTGTCGGAATTGGATAAATTAGGATTAGACAACATCAAGTATGGCGCCGGTTTCGGCAATTGGCAGGCAGATTACCAGAATTGGGCCCAGCGATATACCCAGCTTCCAAATCTGGATTTTTTAAACATCCATATATACCCAGTAGACGGAGATTTGCTTAACCGGATTTTGACCATAGATGATATTGCCAAAAAATACGGCAAGCGACTGGCTGTCCATGAAGCATGGCTTTATAAATGGCAAATTGGAGAAAGGACGGGAAATATGGCGGCTTCAGCCGGCACGTTTGCCAAAGATTCCTACAGTTTTTGGCAGCCTTTGGACGCCAAATTTATGGAGACTCTCTATCTGCTGGGAGAGAGCAGGAACTTTGAGTATGTCTCGCCGTTTTGGTCCAATTTCTTCTTCGGATACTTTGATTATAATGAGGTCAAAAATATTTCTGGGACAAAGATGATGGGGAACATGATTTCGGCAGGGAGCACGGCCGCAAAACAAGGAAAAATTACTGAGACTGGCAGAAAATACCAGACTCTAATCTCGAAATAGTTATATGGTTGTGGGTTTATTGTATAATTAGGCGACAAAAGCCTTATTTTTGTTAATATTTAATTAGTTCTTACCGAGAGTTAAATAAAATTAACCAACAATATATGAGAAGAAACAGAGCCATCATTTACGTTTTAATTATATTGGCGGTTCTTTTACTCTTGCGCACGGCCAGAAACAGGGATAAGTCCCCGATAGGCCTGCCCGATACTCCACAGGAACAATTGGAATATACGCTGCTTTCGGAAAACGGCGGGCGGCTGGACTGGAGCGAAAGGACCGGCAAAATTGCTTTCGACAAGCGCGGCAGCGACGGGTATTACGATGTTTACGTCGCAGACAATGTCAGCAGTCTCGGCAGCGCCCGCTGTCTGACTTGCTCCCGCCCGGAATTTAAGCAACGCCACGCGGGCAACCCCGCCTGGCATCCGAACGGCAACTACATCGTGTTCCAAGCCCAGGCAAGCTCCCGACAAGCGGACTACGCGACCCCAGGCAAGGGATACAACAATGATTTGTGGGTGACTGATTCCAGCGGAAGCGCTTTCTGGAGGTTACTCGATCTGACAAGCCAGCGCACCTACGGCGTTCTCCATCCTCACTTCTCGCATGACGGCAGTAAAATTACATGGGCGCAAATGTTGAAAACCGGGGAGACGTTCGGATTCTGGCAGCTCACCTTGGCGGACTTCTCGGTTCAGAGCGGAACTCCGAAACTCAGCAACATCAAGAGCTTTAAGCCCGGCAGCAGTCCAAAGTTTTATGAGACCCACGGGTTTACCAAAGACGACCGCAAGCTGATATTTTCCTCAAATTCAGATGGCCAAACAGTCACTGGGCTTGATATCTACCTCATGGATATCGCCACCGGAAAGACAACGAATCTGACGAGCACGCCGAAGGATTGGGATGAACACGCCCAGCTTTCTCCAAATGGCAGCAAGCTCATTTGGTCTTCCAGCACCGGTAACAGACTTATGCACAACGACCTCTGGGTAATGGATATCGACGGCCAGAATAAGAGGCGGGTTACGGATTTCCACACCCGCGCCAGGTCATATTATCTGGGAGCGAAATCCTTCGGGCCCGCTGACGCAAGCTGGTCTGCGGACGGCAAGAGTCTGATTACCTATGCTATAACGGACCAGACTGACGGCGGCGGCAGGATTTATCTCCTCAAATTCAAATAGTTAAATCCATGATAAGCATCGAGGATTTCCTGAAGTGCGATATAAGGATGGGCAAGATTATTTCTGCCGAGAGAGTGGCGGGTTCGGAAAAACTTCTTAAGCTTATGGTGGACCTAGGCGAAGCTGAGCCGAGACAGATTCTCTCGGGCATCGCCAAGGCCGTGCCAGAACCCGAATCGCTTGTGGGGAAAATGGCGCCCTTCATAACCAATCTTGAACCCAGAATGATTATGGGTATGGAGAGCCAGGGTATGATGCTCTGCGCGGATGATGGGGCGCCGGTATTTCTCCACCCCTCGCGCGAAGTGACGCCCGGAAGCGTGGTAAAATAATTTCAGTGAAAAAGCCGGAAACTTTCAAAATCGAGTGGGAAGCTCGCGAGTACGAGCATAAGGAGCGGAGCCAGGACTGGTTCTGGGCGGTGGGCATCGTCACTTTGGCTGTCGCCGTCACCGCCGTAATCCTCGGCAATATTATCTTTGCGATTCTGGTCCTCACGGCTGTCTTCGCACTGGCTCTCTTCATCAACAGACTGCCGGAAATTATCCACGCTTCGGTAGATGAAAAGGGAGTTACCCGCGGCCACGTCCGCTATCCGTACGAAACGCTTGATTCCTACTGGCTCGATACTGAACACCCACACCCAAAAATAATTTTGAAATCTAAGAAGCTCTTCATGCCGCTCATTATCGTGCCAATCGGAAAAAACGCCGACGCTGAGCAGCTCGACCAGTCGCTCGCCAAATTTCTGAAAGAAGAATTCCATCCTTTGCCCTTCGTCGAGAAGGTGCTAGAGTATTTGGGCTTTTAAATTCCGCTCCCATCGTTCAATGGATAGGATATATCCTTGCGGAGGATACGATGTAGGTTCGATTCCTACTGGGAGCACACTACGCGAGTTTCTTTACGAGTTTAGAAAGGCGGGAGAGCTTGCGCGAAGCGGTATTTCTGTCGAGAGCGTGTGTCTTGACGGCCTTGTCGAGCGCTTTCTGGACGGAAGAGACGAGAGCCGAGGCGGCTTTCTTGTCTCCGGCAGCGACAAGCTTCTTCAGAGATTTTACGGCCTTGGCCGCGGCATCCTTCCGGCGCTGGTTGAAAACGCGCTTCTTTAAGGACGCTCTATGGGCCTTCTTAGCTCCTCGTGTTATAGCCATTGGGGAGATGCTACACTAGTTAATGTATGATTTCAAGCCTTTCCGGCACGGTTCGCCATAAGGATTTGCATTACATCGTGATTGACGTTGGTGGCGTGGGTTACCGCGTTGCGGTAACGACAGACACCGCTCTTGAAGCATCCCCTTCTTCCTCTATATTCCTCTGGACCCACCTTGCCGTGCGGGAAAACTCGCTCGACCTATACGGCTTCAGTAACCTGGAAAATCTCGGGGTTTTCGAGCTTCTCATCACCATTTCGGGCATTGGGCCGAAGACCGCCCTAGGCATTCTTAACGTCGCCACTCCTGCCATGCTCCGGCAGGCGGTCGCTTCCGGCGATACCTCCTACCTCACCAAGGTGTCGGGTATTGGCAGGAAAAACGCCGAGAAAATAGTGCTTGAGCTCAAAGATAAGCTCAAGGTAAGCGACGCCGACAAGGGCATTGATACTCGCACCGAGGGTGACGCTCTCGAAGCTCTGGTCTCTCTCGGCTATAGCGAGCGCGACGCACGCGAAGCGCTCAAGCATGTACCGAAGGAGGTGAAGGGCGCCAGTGAACGCGTCAAGGCCGCGCTTAAAAACTTAAATGCCTGAACTGCCCGAGGTTCAAACAACAGTTAACGGATTAAACAAAACTGTAAAAGGCCGTGCTGTAAAAAGCGTTTCGACTACTTACAAGAGCGCTTACCACGCGGGCAAAGACAATATCAAAGACCCGGCCTTCTTTAAAAAATTCAAGAGACTCGTCACGGGGCAAAAAATTTTGAAAGCCGAAAGGCGGGCAAAAAATGTTTTAATCCATCTTTCGAACGGTTATACGATAATCGTCCATATGAAGATGACCGGACACTTCGTCTATGACCGGCCGGATTACCCTTATGTCCGTCTTATATTCAAACTGGACAATGGCAAAGAGCTTGCGCTTTCCGATATCCGAAAGTTTGCGAAAGTAACTCTCGCCAAAACAAGCGAACTGGAGAAAAGTTTCCATCTTGAGCATCTGGGTCCAGAACCGCTGGAGAAAAATTTTCAATTCTCAATTTTCAATTCTCAATTACATAAGCGCCCGAAGGCGAAAATCAAGCAAGCTCTCATGGACCAGTCGCTTATTGCGGGCATCGGCAATATTTATTCAGACGAAATTTTGTGGCGTGCGGGAGTACATCCGACTTCCTTGGTTGGAAAAATTCCGCTCAAGAATATGAAACCGATGTTTGCCGCGATGAAAGAAGTTTTGAAAGCAGGAATCAACTTCGGCGGAGACTCGATGTCGGATTATAGGAATATTAAGGGAGAGCGCGGAAAGTTCCAAGACCACCACCGAGCTTACAGACGCACGGGAAAATCCTGTGGAAAAAACGACGGCGGCGTTATTAAAAGAATTGTGGTAGGCGAGCGCTCCGCGCATTTTTGCCCCATTCATCAAAAACTTTTTAAATAATGCTAAAATAATTACATGCTTAATCCATTCCCAGACCTGCTCGCCTATTCGATTCTCGCGCCATTGTTCCTAAGGCTTGTCTTGGGGCTCATATTCATAGACCTCGGCTTTCTTAAGTTTCGAAGCGAGAAACAGAGATGGATAACCTCCTTTGAGGCTCTGTATCTCAGGCCCGCAGACTTATTCGTGGCGGTCTACGGCATAATTCAGATTGCTGGAGGTCTTCTCCTCCTCATCGGCCTCTGGACGCAAGTGGCGGCGCTCGCCTTCGCAATACTAACCGGTATTGAGCTTGGCATTGAGCTGAGTATGCGGGAGGTGCTCAAGCGCGACATCACTTTCTACCTCCTGCTCTTCGTAATCTCAATTTCTCTCCTCCTCACCGGCGCCGGGGCCTACGCTTTCGACATCCCGCTGTAAAAGTTGTAATGTGCGCCCAGTTGGGATCGAACCAACGACCTTGTCCTTAAAAGGGACCTGCTCTACCGACTGAGCTATGGGCGCAAAATGCTTCCAAAATATACCTCAAACATGACAATAATTCTAGACGGTAGGAAATTAAACGCGGAAATTGTGGCCCGCCTGGCGAGGCAGATTAAGCGGCTTAAACATAAGCCAAAGCTTGTTATTGTTCAGGTCGGCAGCGTGCCGGAATCAGACAAGTATATAAAGCGCAAAAAGATTTTCGGCGAGAAAATCGGTGCGATTGTCGAGCACAAGAAATACCCGGGAAACGTCCTGGAACAAAGACTGATTTCGGAAATTTCGAAATTCAACAAAAGTTCTTCTGTCCATGGCATCATCGTCCAGCTGCCTCTGCCGAAACATTTGCAAAATATCCTAGGATTGATTGCGGAAGAGAAAAGGGTGGACGGCGGAAAGTATTTCAGGCCCGCAACGGCGAAGGGAGTTCTGGCGCTTCTCGATAAATACAGAATAAAAATCACGGGAAAGAAGGCCGTTGTAGTCGGCCGCTCTGAGCTTGTAGGCAAACCGATAGCTCTGGCTCTCCTCGAGAGAGAAGCTACCGTCACAATCTGCCACAAACAGACAAAAGATTTGAAGAGAGAAACGAAACAAGCGGAAATTCTCGTCGTCGCGGCCGGCTCGCCGGAATTGATTACCAAGAATCACGTTTCGAGAGATCAGATTGTGATAGATGTGGGCATAAATATTCTCGGGAATGAGAAACTGGTCGGCGATGTGGACTTCAAGAATGTTTCAAAGAAAGTTCGCGCCATTTCCCCCGTCCCCGGCGGCGTCGGTCCCATGACCGTCGCCTCTCTTTTCCAAAATCTCCTTGAGGCTTACGAATTACAGACTTAGAATTGTCTTCTCGATGAAGGTTTCGATTTCCTCTTCTCCCCTCCTGGCTTGGTGGTAGCCGACGACCAAAGCTTCGGATAGCTTCTCCAGCTCATTGGGTTTGAAGTTTTTGAGAAAAGATTTTGCCTTGCTGTATGGAAATGGCTTCATGTCGGCTTCTTCGGCTGACTTAGTGCAACCAGCGAGGAGCATGGTCTTTACCTGCCAGAATATCCGATAGAAAATTTCTTCAGGCACCTGTCCGGAAGCAAGTGCTTTTCTATAAAGCATCCAGGCTTCTCTCTTGTTACGCCCGCCAATCGCATCAGTCAGTGCGAAGATATTAAAAGTGGAGGAAGATTTCTCTAAAGGTTTTTCTTCTAAAATTTCTTCTTCCGCTACCTGTTCTCCGAATAAATTTTTCATATCTTTTGCATTTCTCCCCAATTATCACCTGCGTGCGCTTCGGCGACGACAGGTACGTCCTTAAGTTCGCTCTCCGGGATGACCGTCTCCATGATTTTCTTGAAATTTTTGGCCGCCTCCTCTACCAGTTCTTCAGAAACTTCAAACACCAGCTCGTCGTGGACCTGGAGAAGCAGCCTCACCTTGCCGCTTTCGCCATTCCTCTTTATATAATCATCGATTTTCTTCATGGCAATCTTGATGATATCGGCCTGCGTACCCTGGAGCGGCGCGTTGATAGCCATCCTCTCGGCCTGAGCGCGGATGTAAGGCAGGGGCGAGCGGAAGCCGGTGAAGTAGCGCCTTCGGCCAAACATAGTTTCCGTGTACCCCTTGCGCTCCGCCTCGGCCTTGACCTTGTCGAGATAAGCCGCGAGGCCGGTGAAAGTGCTGAAATATTTATTGTAAAACTCCTGCGCCTCCTTTCTGTCGGTGCCGAGATTTTTCTGCAAAGCGGTCACCCCCATGCCGTAAAGGATGCCGAAGTTTATAGTCTTCGCCTTGATGCGCATGGCCTTATCCACTTCCTCCGGCTTCACCTTGAAAACCCTTGAGGCGACACCGGCATGAACATCCTCGCCCTTCTTGAATATCTCGATAAGCTTCTGGTCGCCAGAAAGGACGGCCGCTAGGCGGAGCTCTATCTGCGAGTAATCGAGAGAAACGAGCTTAAATCCTTTCTCAGCGATAAAAGCATGCCGTATAGCCCGGCCAAGCTCGGTTTTATTGGGAATATTCTGAAGGTTGGGATTGTTTGAAGCCATTCTGCCGGTGACGGCGCCGTTTTGGAGGAAGGTTGAGTGCAGACGTGAATTCTTGTCGAGAAGAGGCGGTATGGCGTCGATGTAAGTGGAGAGGAGTTTCGAGAGCTCGCGGTAATCGAGGATAAGCCCGATAATCTTGTGCTTCTCGCGGAGCTTCTCAAGCTCGGATTCCCTGGTCGAGAGAGCGCCACCGGGCGTTTTCTTCTGCCGCGTGCCGGCAAGAGCAAGTTTGGTAAAGAGGATATTGCCGAGAACCTTGGTCGAATTGATATTGAATTCTTCTCCGGCCTCTTTCCAAATTTCCTTCTCCAGACGGGAAAGTTCTTTGTGATACTTGCCCGCCAGGCCGGCGAGAATTTTTTTGTCTACCTTAATGCCCGTTTTGTTCATCTTCTCGACAATAGGAATGAGGGGTTTCTCTATTTCTTCGAAAACTTTTCTAACCTTTCTCTTATCAAGCTCCGCTTCGATGACTTTTTTCGCTTCTTTCAAATCTTTTGCTTTGGTAAAATCCAGTACATCTTCAACCGTCGGTGCGGTAATATTTGAATCTATAACCCAAAGTGCCAAACATAGCGGCGCAGCGGAAGAATCCTGAAAAACAGCCTGGCCATGCTCGCCAGAGGCGACACCAGAAAGCTTTTTGAAAGATTCTTCCGCGGAACCGCCCAGCTTCTTCACTCTCTCGCTCAAAGTTCTGAAGCCGAGAGTTTTGAAAAGTTCGAGCACGTCATCTAGTTTGAAATTTTCTCTCCACACTTTCGGCAATTTGAAATCAATCGGCGCGTCTGGACGTATGGTGGCAAGCGTTTTCGAGAAAAGCGCCTCTTCTTCTCCTTCCTCCAGAAGTTTTTTCAGTCTCTCTGGCTTCACCTTCTTGATGTTTTTATAAATATTTTCAATCGTGCCGAATTCTTGAATTAAGGACGTCGCGCCCTTCTCTCCTATTCCCTTTACACCAACGATATTGTCCGATGGGTCGCCGCGAAGACCTTTGTAATCGATAAGTTTCTTCGGTTCGAAGCCAAATCTCTCGACCACCTTTTTCTCATCGTAAAGAATGGTGTCGTTGAGCCCTTTTTTGAGTGTGTAGACCATTACCTTCCTATCTTCTACAAGCTGCATGGTATCCATGTCGCCGGAAGCAATTACAATTTCCAATTTAGAATTTTCAATTTTCAATTTATGAACGATAGTACCGATGATATCGTCGGCTTCGAATCCCTGCAGCGAATAAACCGGTATGCCAAAGACTTTGAAAATGTCTCTCGCCCGCTCGAGCTGAAGATTCAGGTTTGCTTCATTTTCCTTGCGGCCCGCCTTATAACTCGCCGCCGCTTCGTGCCGGAAGGTCGGCCCCGATTCGTCGAAAGCGGCCACGATGTAGTCCGGCTTCAATTCATTCACAATTTTTATCAGCATAGCTACTAAACCGTAAAGAGCGCCCGTTGGCTCGCCAGTCGATGAGGCGCTGAATTCCGGCAGCGCGTGATAAGCGCGGTGGATAATCGCGTGGGAATCGAGAAGAATTAAGCGCTTCTTATCTTTCATGTTTGAATTGGATTCTTTTCGCGTCTTTGGGTATCAATCCTTCGACGTTCTCCGGCCACTCGATAAGAATCAGGTTCTCCGGCTCTTCGGCAATCTTCGCCCAGCCGAGATTCAGGAGCTCTTCCTCTTTCTCCAGACGGTAAGCGTCTATGTGAATCAGTTTTTTAAATCCGTGGAAATCTATATCGTAAACTTTCATGATTACAAACGTGGGAGAGGGCATGAATTCCCTTACCCCCATGACCTTACCGAACGCCTGGGCAAAAGTGGTCTTGCCCGAGCCGAGTTCCCCCTGTAGCGCTACGACGGTGGCTTTCATGCCCCGTATTATACATAAAGGGCGGGCGATTGAATCGCCCGCCCTTAGCGCCTGCAGCCCGCCCCTCCCGTGAGATACCGCACCTGCCAGACTTCCTGGCGGGAACGGTCGTAAACATAGAACGTCCGGCTGTCCGAGCCGAGATAGATGCCGGTGATACTTTGCCCCCGGACAGTGAGTATCATCTGACCGTCGCTTCCTCCATAAGGCCGCGGCAGGATCACCCGCCCTCGCTCGCCGTAGCCGAGGCGGGCCACCACTTCGTCGATTGACTCGACGATGAGGGTGGCCGCACCTCGGCAGTCGTTTATGACCGCAACTTCAGCTACTGGGGTGAAGTAAAACTTCCTCCCCTTAACCGCACAACCTGTCGCCAGGAGGGCGGCAAGCGCCGCAACCGCCAATCTATGCATAACTGCCTCCTTTTTTAACCTTACAATAATAAGGTACAATAGAGCAAATGGTTACATTCGATGAGGAAAAGCAGGAGGAGAGCGTGCGACTTCTGCGGGAGAAAGAAGAGGAGGATCTGGCCGCAGCGCTCGCCGAGCGCCACGGTGTCCCTTACATAGACTTGTCCATCCACCCTATAGACCTCGACTCGCTTAGGGTCATAAAGGAGACGGAAGCGCGCGCCGCGGGGCTCGCGGTCTTCAACGCCACGGACAAGAAGATTGATATCGCCGTCCTCTCGCCCCAAAACGAGAAAACCACTGAGGCCATCGAGGACCTTAAGCGGCGCGGCTACCTACCCGAAATATTCATGGCCTCTCACCAGAGTCTCGAGAGGGTCTGGGACCGTTACAAAGACCTCTCTTATTCTTTCGAAACAAAATCTGGCGCTCTGGATATCTCAAATGATGAAATCATCGAGGTGACGAGGAAGGTTCGCGCTCTTTCCGATATCAAATCCATGATTGAGAGCGTGCTTTCGCTCAAGCGAGCTTACCGCATTTCCAAAATTCTGGAAATACTTCTCGCCGGCGCGATTTCTCTCAAGGCCTCCGATGTCCACCTGGAACCGGAGGAGGAGAGCATCCGTTTGCGCTACCGGCTCGACGGCGTTCTGACCGACATCCTGCGTTTCGACAAAGAGACTTACGAACTTCTGCTCTCGAGAATAAAATTGGTAAGCGAATTGAAGCTTAATCTGAAGGAGAAAGCCCAGGACGGCCGCTTCTCCATCAAGCTCGCGGAGGTCGAGATAGAGGTGCGAACATCCCTTCTGCCCGGCCCTTACGGCGAATCGGTGGTTCTCCGCGTGCTGAACCCGGATGCCATCGCCGTCGAGCTCGACAAGCTCGGCATTCATCCGAAATTGCTCGAAATTTTAAACAAGGAAGTAAAGAAGCCCAATGGCATGATTCTTACCACCGGCCCCACCGGCTCCGGCAAGACCACCACCCTCTATGCTTTCCTCAAAAGAATTTACAATCCGGAAATCAAAGTAATCACCATCGAGAATCCCATCGAGTATCACTTGCCCGGCATCGTCCAGACTCAGACCGAACCGGATAAGGGCTACACCTTCGCCGAGGGTTTGCGAAGCGCCTTGCGCCAAGACCCCGACGTCATCATGGTGGGAGAAATTCGCGACGACGAAACGGCCGGAGTGGCGGTAAATGCCGCTCTCACCGGCCACCTGGTGCTATCAACCCTCCACACCAATAACGCGGCGGGCTCCTTCCCCCGCCTCCTCGACCTCGGCGTGAATCCGAAAGTCGTGAGCTCGGCGCTTAATGTCTCCATTGCCCAGCGCCTGGTGAGAACGCTCTGCCAATCATGCAAAAAAGAGTCGCTGCTTGAAGGAGCCGATAAGGAAAAGGTCGAGAAAATTCTTTCGGAAATCAGCGACAAAATTTATCTTGAAGGAGTACAGAAGGACAAGAACTGGACGCCCGTCGGTTGCCCGGAATGCAACGGCCTCGGCTACAAGGGCCGTATCGGCGTCTACGAAGCCATTCTCATAGACGCCGAGATAGAAAAAGCGGTTATAAAAAATCCTTCCGAGCGGGATATCCGTGAAGCGGCCAAACCGCAGAAGATGCTTACCCTCGCCCAGGACGGCGTCATCAAGGTTCTGAAAGGGGTAACCAGTATGGAAGAATTAAGCCGGGTTGTCGACCTTGCCGTTTGAGAAGAACCGTGAATAATGATGCCAGACGCTCAAGCCTATAAATCTCTAAGCAAAAGCCAAACGACTTTCTCGAGGATAACTCCAGTAATCGTAAAGATTGCCAGAATGTCCTTAGAAAATTGTCCGTTGCTTAGAGATTTATGGGCTGGAACTCTGAATCTGATACCATCAGATTCAGGACCAAGTCTAGCACATAAAGTTTTTTATGTCAAGTAAGAAAATTAATAAAAAGAAAGAGCCGGAAGAGGCCGCCGGCGCCGCCTATCTCGACCGGGAGCTCCGCCCGTCGAATTGGAACGAATATATAGGTCAGAAAGCGGTCAAAGAGAACCTCAATATCCTCATCAGAGCCGCCACCGAGCGTGGCGTGCCACCGGAGCACGTGCTCTTCTACGGCCCGCCCGGTCTCGGCAAGACCACGCTGGCGCATCTCGTGGCGAGAGAGACGGGCAGGAACTTAAAGATTACCTCCGGCCCGGCCATCGAGCGCGTGGGCGACCTTGCAAGCATCCTCACCAACCTCGCGGCAGGCGACATCCTCTTCATCGACGAAATCCACCGGCTCAACAAGACGATTGAAGAGGTGCTCTACCCGGCCATGGAGTCCGGCGTCCTGGATATCATCATAGGCAAAGGGCCTTCGGCGAGAACGATACAGCTCGAATTGCCGCCCTTTACGCTCTTGGCTGCCACGACTCGCGTCGCCATGATTTCCTCGCCTTTGCGTTCGAGATTCTCCGGCGGCGTTTTCCGACTCGACTTCTATACTGAAAAGGAAATCGAGGAAATCTTGAGAAGGTCGGCAAAAATCATGGGTGTCGAAATAAAAGGCGATGCCGAAAGAGAAATCGCGAAGAGAAGCCGCTTCACGCCGAGAACCGCAAATTATTTCCTTAAACGCGTGCGCGACTTCGCCCAGGTCGAAGGCCGGCCGATAAACCTTGAGACGGTTCACTCGGCGCTAAAACTTCTGGGCATAGATGAAAAAGGTCTCTCCCCTTCCGACAGGCGACTTCTCGAAGTGATTGCGGACAAATTCGGCGGCGGGCCGGTGGGTCTCGGCACGCTCGCGGCGGCACTTTCAGAAGAAGAGGCGACAATTGAGGAATTCAACGAGCCGTATCTTCTCCAACTCGGACTCATCGAGCGCACCGGGAGGGGCAGGATGCTTACTCCGCACGCTTACATGCATCTGGGTATTACCCCTCCGGCCAGTCTGCAGAAAAAACTTCTATGAGCGGACACAACAAATGGTCTAAGATTAAGAGAAAGAAGGAAGGCACCGACGCGGCCAAGTCAAAAATGTTTTCGAAGATGGCCCGGCTCATTTCGACCGCATCAAGGCAGGTTAAGGGCGATGTCAATTCGCCCGTGCTTCGCGCCGCCATAGACAAAGCCCGCGAATACAACATGCCAGCAGACAACATCGAGCGCGCGGTTAAGAAAGGTTCCGGCTCCGAAGCCGAACAGCTTGACCATATAACTTACGAAGCCTACGGGCCAGGCGGCTCGGCCCTTATTATCGAGGCGCTCACTTCAAACCGAAACAAGGCGGCCCAGGAAGTAAAATTCATTCTTTCTCAGCACGGCTTCTCGCTTGCGGCGCCCGGCTCGGCGGCCTGGGCATTCAGACGAGAACCAACAACTAACAACTTACAACCCACAACGACTGTAAAAATTTCCGAGGAAGATTCAAAGGCATTAGAAAAATTAATCGAAGAACTCGAAGATAATGACGAAGTCCAGGAAGTCTACACCAACGCGGAATAGAGTTGCCGCGATAGACCCCGGCTTCGACCGCCTGGGAATTGCTGTGGTGGAAGGAGAGAAAGTGCTTTTTTCCGGTTGCGTTGAGACGAACCGGAAAATCCCCCACCAGGAGCGCCTGCTTGAAATCGGCTGCGCGATAGAAGCGATTATCAAGAAGTGGAAGCCAAACGCTTTGGCGATAGAACAGCTTTTCTTCAACCAGAACGCCACCAATGCGCTTAGGGTGGCGGAGGCGCGCGGGGTGGCCTTATACGAGGCAGCTAAGGCCGGACTTAAGGTGTATGAATATTCTCCGCAGGCCGTCAAAATCGCCGTGACCGGCTACGGTAAGGCTGATAAGAAACAAGTGGAGAGTATGGTGAGAAAGCTAATAAAGCTAGACAAAGCCAAGAAGCTGGATGACGAGCTCGATGCCATAGCCCTGGGGATTACTCATATTGCTAGTCAAAAACATATCTGGTAAATTTGTAGTCATTCGAAATTAAAATTAATTTATTCCAAAATGGAAGACGAAGATATTTTAAAAGAACCCGACGAGCCGGTTGAGGATGAAACAGAGGGCGCCGATGATCTCGACCACGAAGTCGTCGATAAAAAGAAAAAGGACCTTCTGAATCCGGAAGAGACGGAGAGTCTAGACGATTTGGAGGACGAGGAGCTCGAGGATGAAGAAGAGCCCTTCGACGACGTCAATCCGATCTAGTTATTCTAAGAAAGCGGTGTTTGCCTATACGGTAAACACCGCTTTCCATTTCTTCAATGGCACCATCTTTCTCCAGACGGTTGAATTCCGTTTTTGAAGAAACCAGCCCTTCCCGCAAAAGAATTTCCACCAAGGGCTCATTCTTTTGAGCCGTTACAGTTTTTATATCGTCCGGAATGCCGCCTTTAGAAAAAGCTTTTTCGAAATTCTCTTGCGCTTTCTTCGCCGCCTCTTCGCCGTGATAAATTTTTGTAATCTCAAAAGACAGGCGCATCTTAGCGTCTTTTGGATGACTTGAAAGGATGTTTATCACATCACCCATCGGAACACTCGTGAGGCATTCAAAATACTTTTCGACTAATTCGTCTCGAATAGACATGAGTTTGCCATACATTTCTTCGGCACTATCCTCAAGATAGATAGAATTATCATAAGTCTTGCTCATCTTACGCCCGTCGGTACCCTCGATGAGCTTTGTGGTGAGCACAAATTTGTCACGCTTATGATATGCCGCCTGAAGCGTGCGCCCAGCTAGCATATTGAATTCCTGGTCAGAGCCACCGAGCTCTCCATCCACATCAAGGACGACGGAGTCGTAACCCACCATCAGCGGGTAGAGGAATTCATGCACGGAGATTGGCTTGTTTTCCTTCAGCCGTTTATCGAACATGTCGCGCTGAAGCATCTGTTGAACTGTGAAGTTTGAAGCGAGGTCAACAATTCCCTTGAAATCCAGCTTCTCAAGCCATTCGTGGTTGTAGCGCACTTTTATTTTTGAAATATCGAGAATTTTCCCCGCTTGTTCCTTGTAAGTTTTGAAATTTTTTTCAACTTCTTCTCGCGTAAGCACTGAGCGCATTGTGTCGCGGCCCGTCGGATCGCCAATCATCGCAGTAAAGCTTCCCACAATAAAAATCACTTCGTGTCCCGCGTCGGCAAAGGCCTTGAGCTTCCTCAACGGCACCGAGTGGCCAAGATGAAGCTTGGCGCCAGTAGGATCAACGCCGTGATAGATGCGAAGCTTTTCTCCCGAATTCAACTTCTTTTCTGCCAGCTCGCGCGGTATAACTTTCTCCACCCCCCGTGAAAGCAGTTCTTCTACGTCTATAGTCATGAAAGTATCTTAACATATGTTAAAATGGGTTCTCTAATGATGAATTTCTGGAGGAAGTTCCGCAATTCGAACCATTACTGGGCCGCCGGGGCGGCGGCCCTCTTCGTCTGCGGACTCTTTGTCCTCTGGATAGCCTCACTCCGGATTCCAGCCCTTGAGAGCATTAGCGAGAGGAAAATCGACCAGTCCACCAAGATTTACGACCGCACCGGCGAGGTTCTCCTTTATGACATGAGCCGCGACGTCAGGCGCGAGCAGGTGCCCTTCGAAGCAATTTCTCCGTACGTTAAATCGGCCACCATTGCCATCGAGGACAAAGATTTCTATTCTCACAACGGTTTTGTGCTCTCATCATTCGTCCGTGCCGTTTTGGTGAATCTTACTTCCCTCTCCTTCAGCCAGGGCGGCTCCACCATCACTCAGCAAGTGGTCAAAAATTCCATCCTGACCAAGGATAAGACACCAACAAGGAAGTTAAAGGAGCTTATCCTTGCCATAAAACTCGAGAAAGTGCTTACCAAAGACGAGATTCTGACTCTTTATTTAAACGAGATTCCTTACGGCGGCACCATTTACGGCGTCGGCGAGGCGTCACATAGCTTCTTCGGCAAAAGCGCGGCCGACCTCTCGCTTGCCGAATCGGCCTATCTCGCGGCGGTGCTCAAAGCTCCGACTTATTACTCGCCTTACGGCTCGCACCAGAAAGAACTTGGTGAGAGGAAAGACCTGGTTCTCGCCGAAATGCTTAAAAATGGACTAATTTCTCAGGAAGAGCATGACAAGGCACTTTCGGAAAAAGTTGTTTTCAACGAAAAGAAAAATACCGACAATATACGCGCGCCGCATTTCGTTTTCTTTGTCATTGAACAGCTGACCCAGAAGTATGGCGAGGGTACGCTGGAGAACAGCGGCTACAAAATAATCACCACTCTCGATTATCACATTCAGGAGGAAGCGGAGAAGCTCGCCAAACAATACGGGGAAATAAATCAGGGGAAATTCAACGCCAACAACAATGCCGTTGTGGCGCTCGACCCGAAGACCGGCGAGATTCTTGCCATGACCGGCTCGCGCAACTACTTCGACCAGAAAATCGACGGCAACTTCAACGCCGCCACGGGCCTGAGGCAGCCTGGCTCCGCTTTCAAACCCGTCGTGTATTCGCTTCTTTTCAATAAAGGCTACACCGCCGACACCATTCTCTGGGACGTGCCAACCCAATTTAATCCTTCCTGCGCAGAGGATGATTTTGAGAGCAAGGACCCGTGCTACAGCCCGGGGAACTACGACGATAAGTTCCGCGGCCCGATGACCATAAGAAATGCTTTGGCACAGTCCATCAACGTGCCGGCGGTGGAAGCGATTTATCTCGCCGGAGTGCGGGACTCAATCAAGCTCGCGAAAGAGATGGGTATTCAGAGTCTTACTGATGTGAACAGCTACGGACTCTCGCTCGTTCTCGGAGGCGGCTCAGTTTCCCTTCTTGACATGGTGTCCGCCTACGGAGTCTTCGCCAATGACGGAGTGAGGAATCAATACACACCGATAGTGAGAGTTGAGGATGATAAGGGCAATATCATAGATAGAAGCGAACTTTTCCCGTTGCGGGTTTTGCCCGAGGAGACGGCCAGGACCGTCTCAGATATTCTTTCCGACAACGTAGCTAGAACACCCGGATACGGCCCTAATTCGGCCCTGTACGTCCCCTACCGCGACGTAGCGGTAAAGACCGGTACCTCGAACGACTACCGTGATGCCTGGATAATCGGCTATGCCCCAAACCTGGTTATTGGCGCATGGGTGGGTAATAATGACAACTCCCCTATGGAGAAGAAGGTTGCCGGTCTTATCGTCTCGCCTCTTTGGCGCGACCTCATAGATAAAGTCCTTCCGGACATGCCCGAGGAGTCGTTTGTGAAGCCCGAGCCGATTAATCCTTCGGAATTGAAGCCTGTTTTGAGGGGTGAAGTCGGAGGCGAGCCGCATTCAATACTCTATTGGGTGGAGAAGGATAATCCCCGCGGCCCGACGCCATCAAATCCGGCCAACGACCCTCAGTATCCTCACTGGGAATATAGTGTGAGGCGCTGGGTAGCCGCGCAGATTCCGATACAGCAACCAGTTTTATTTATACAAAATCCTGGAGATTTTTAATTCTTGTTTCAATAAATCTTCCTTGAGTCTGATTTCGTTTTTTACAACAGGCGACGCTTCGACTTCCAGGACGCCATTTTTGAGATTTATTTGATTTGATTTTAATTCTATATTGGTTTTATCTTTTATAATCCTGATTATTGTGTTCTTTGTTTCTGTGTCTTTGTTGAGTATGTTTGAAAATCTTTCTAAGAGTTTCGAAAGATTTTTCATGATTGGTTCATAGGCATCACGAGATAGAGGAAGCTCTGGTCACCGACACCCTTAACGACAATCGGCTTCTGCTCTCCGGAGAAAGAGAGGGAGAGGCTGTCCGTTATTAGGGACTGGAAGCAGTCGGTGAAATAGCGATGATTTACGCTGATGAAAATATCCTTACCCTCCATAGCTGCCACCTGGATGTTTTGAGTGCTTTCGCCAATTGAGGAATTTTTTGATTCCATTTCAAACTTCTTTTCCTTAGGCGCGAGTCTTAAGGAAAGCTGGTTGAAGGAGTCTGAGAAAATCAGGCTGGTTTTGAGTGAATTGATTAAATCCTGCTTCAAGACCGTCGCGGTGGTGTTTACTTCTTTCGGAATAATCTGCCGATAGTCCGGAAAGTTGCCCTCGATAATGCGCGAGGTGACATAAACTCCGCCGGAACGCAGCGCCATTTGATGCTCTTCTATCGAAATCGAAATATCCTCATCCCCTTGGTCGAATATTTTGATAATTTCCAACGCGTTTTTCTGCGGGATAAGAATTTGTTTGAAGTGAGGAACTTTCTTCACTTTTATTTTTTTCTCGGCAAGGCGGAAGGAATCGGTGGCGGCAAAAATCAGAAACTCCCCTTCGTGTTTAATCAGCACCGATGAGAGTTCTGGCTTAACACTGCCAACCGCGGCAGCATAAATAACCGACCTCAAACCGAATATCAGATCACGAGCCGGCAGAGAGAAAACGCCATCGGTGCCTATTTCCGGAATAATCGGAAATTCCTCGCTTGGGAGCGTTTTTATGCTTGTTTTTGTCGTTTTAGTTTTGATATCTAAAACCTGGCCTTTAGTCTGAAGAGATGTGTTTTTATCGTAAGAAAGTGAAGATATGAAGGAGGAGAGAATATGGGCTGGCACCACCACTATACCCGGCTCAAGAACCTTCACCGGCAAACTTACGGAAATACCTAAATCAAGATTAGTGGCCTTGATAGTAAGGAGATTATCCCGGGCATCCATATAAAACCCGGACAAAACAGGGAGACTTTGATTTTTACCGGCAATTTTATCAGCCTTACTGAGTGCTCCTTCAAGTTGTTCTTTAATAGCTTCTATTTTCATATATAAAATTTATTACTACTATTAGGGGTGTTTATACTGGGGATTCGTTTTAATGGCCTGACTAAAAGGTTTTTTATACTCTCTAAAATATCTACCTGTGGAGAAACCCGTGAGTTGGAGGATGAAAGTTTCCACCTCCCGTTACGTCGCTTATTTCTCACCATCTTATTAACATTATTCACATTATTTTTCCACATCTTTTACACAGTTATTAAGTTCCTAATCTGGCTGACCTCATCCACCAATGTCTGGTCAAGTTTAATATCATTTTTTATTTTTTCACACGAATGAATGACGGTGGTGTGGTCGCGTCCGCCCAATTTCTGTCCTATGGAAGGATAGGAGATGTTAAAATCTTCTCTCAATATATACATAATGATCTGCCTGGGGCGGATAACCTCCTTATGCCTGGTTTTTTCGTAAATACTCTCCTCTTTTATATTATAGAAGTCAGAAATAATTCTCACCACATCCTTTACCGCGATACTTCTCTTAGGTTTGATGTTGTTCTTGATGTAGTTTCTAACGTCAACCATGGTAATTTCCTTAGCCTTAAGTTCCGCCTGGCAGAGGAGTGAGTTGACGGCCCCCTCAAGCTCGCGGATGTTGCCGTTTATGGAATGAGCGAGATAATCCACAATATCCGGCGTAAGGACTACGCCCTGCTGGGTTGCCTTGGCGGAAATAATGGCGATTCTTGACTCTTTGTCCGGTGGCGGAATGTCGACAATCATACCGGCCGAGAGGCGCGACTTCAGCCGGTCCTCAAGCCCATTAATGAAGTGAGGGTGTTTGTCGGAAGAAAAGATAATCTGACGGTTATTGTCATAGAGGGTGTTGAAGAGGTGAAAAAGCTCTTCTTGGAACTTTTGCTTATCGGAAAAAAATTGAATGTCGTCAACTATCAAGACGTCGTATTTTCGGTATTTCTCTTTGAAAATGTTCATTTTCTGGTTCTGGAGGGCGTTCATGCAGTCTTGACCAAATTGTTCGGAGGTCATGTAATAAACCTTTTTACCGGGCGTGGTTGTTTTGATGTGGTTGCCTATTGCCTGGATAAGGTGAGTTTTACCATGGCCGGTTGAGCCATAGATAAAGAGCGGGTTATACATGATTCCCGGCTTCTTAATAACCGCCTGGGCTGCGGCGTGGGCCAGTTCATTGAACGGGCCTATGACGAAGGTCTCGAAGGTGTAGCGGGGATTAAGGTTGTCATCCTTATTTACCTCAATTTCGGGCAATGGCAGTTCGCGGTTGGCCGTTTCTCTGCCGGTGCGCTCCTCACGGCGGCGCGATTCCTCCTTATTTACCACATATTCTATGGCGTGGACCGAACTTTCAAGATTTCTGAGGCTTCTCAGGATGGCGCTGTGATATTTAGTTATAAGCCACTCTTTAACGAAGGCATTAGGCACCGACAAGACCACCACCCCGCCCTCTTCCTTGACGATTCTCGTATCTTTGAACCAAGTGGCGAAGTTCGCGCTAGACATCCCCAGTTCCATCTCGATGAGTACTTTCTGCCAGAGCTGTTTATAGTCGGTCATGAAATTTGTGTGTACAGTATATCTTTTTAGATATTCAGGAAAGCTTGTTAACGGCTCAAAAAATGTTTATAATATGTTAATAAGCTGTTAAGAAAATATGTCCAGAACATACAACCCGAAGAAACGCAAGCGAGCTCGCACCCACGGCTTTCTTTCCAGGAAGAAAACATCCACCGGTAAACGCACTATAAGGAACAGGCGCCGCAAGGGACGGGCGCGCTTGGCTCTTTGATGTCTTTTTTCTCTTTACGCGTTTCGCCCGGTGAAAAGGTTGAAGTAATTATTTCTGTCTCCAAAAAAGTTTCCAAGAGCGCTGTGGTAAGGAATACCGTCAGACGGCGTATCCGCCCGATTCTCAAAAATATTTCTTTAAAACCAGCAAAGTATCTGCTGATAGCAAAGCCGGGCGCTGAAAAATTAAAAGGCAAGACATTGGAAGAAGAATTGATTAGAATAATATAATGTCTTTTCTTTACCACGCTTTTTTCTTCGACCCGCTTTATAACTCGCTCATAGTTCTTTTCAAGATTCTACCCTGGGCTGATGCAGGGGTTGTCGTGGTGATTCTCACCGTGCTGGTGCGCATGGTACTCTTTCCTCTTTCCCGCAAGGCGGTTTTGACGCAAGTGAGAATGGCCGAGATTGCGCCGGAACTTGCCGCCATTAAAGAGAAGTACAAGGATAATTCGGAGGAACAGGCTCGCCGCACCCTCTCTCTCTATAAAGAAAAAGGGGTTAATCCCTTTTCAGGCATTCTAGTTCTAATCATCCAGATTCCAATAATTCTCGCGCTTTACCAGATTTTCATCAAATTGCCGGCAATTAACGCGTCGCTCCTGTATTCTTTTGTTTCCGCGCCGCTAAGCATTAACACTGTTTTTCTGGGGCTCATAGACATAAGTGGTAAAAGCATTATCCTTGCGTTTCTGGCAGCCGTCTCGACTTATTTGCAATTTGTCGTATCTACCAAAGGCCAGAAGGAACCCCAGGGGAATTCTTTCGGAGATAATTTGGCGAAAAGCATGCAAAAACAGATGAAATATGTTTTTCCAGCCATTATGTTTTTTATTTCTTATCAAGTTTCCGGAGTAATCGGTCTGTATTTCCTAACCACCAACCTCTTCAGCATCGGGCAGGAACTTTTTGTTAGGAGAAAGGTTAAGCCCCGGGCAGTTTAAGAACCCACAAGGACATATCGCGCTTGTTGATGAAGAGAAGATAATCTTCGGCTGGAGAAAGCATTGGTTTGTAAACGTCTATGTCTATACCGAATTCATCCAATGGACTTGCCAGAAGTTTTGAAATCTCAGTAATAGAATCTGAAGTCCAGATATAGTCAGAAAAGTGTGTTGCCCCGGCATACCAACCATCGGGCTCATCTGCCGAAGGGGAGGAATTGGGCGCTCCGCAAAAGACCTTGGAGGATTCTTTTGCAGACCAGACGCATTTCTCGGCGAGTGTTGCCGGAGAAATTTCGACTTCCGCGCCGGTGCGGAGATTCCTGGCAAAAAGTTTTATCTCACTGCCGTTATTGTATGAATAAAGCACGGAAGTCCCCGCGGCATTGGAGACTGCGGAAAGACCGGAAAGAGATCCAAGAATTCTGGTTAACGAGCCGGCAGCGCTTAGAATATAAGCGAAACCGGGGGCCTCGGCGCTCGGTTTAGCCTCCAGGAGAAGGCCGGTGCCGGCCGGGGAAACTCGCCAGTCGGTAAAAGGAAAGGAGTATAAAGTTTTTACGGTACCGCCGAAGGGAGAGGAGACAACCGTTTTCGACCCCAGTTCGGTATAGAAAAGAGTATTTCCCTGCCCCACCGCGATACTGCCGAGCACCCCGCGCACATTCACGGCAGTGCTTGTGGTGGCCGCAAGGTTCAAAACGAGGTTCTTTTGCGCATCAGAGCCGTCCTCAAGCATCCGTAGGAGCACCATATTGCCGTCCGGGCGGAAGTAGGCCTCGTAAACCTTCGGCAGGGTGTTGATGGAGATTTTCTTTTTTTCCAACGGCGCCAGGGCCTTATCTTTAGGCAGCGCGGTTTCGTAAATATGGCCGGTGGCTCTCTCCACAAAACGCACGACAGTCTGTCCGCCACGAGCGAAAGCAATCATACCGGCCACTGATGCATCGGATAGGCGGAAAAGGTTGGATGTAGGCACGCCCTGTTCATCAAAAATTTTTTCTTCCCCAACTGTTATTCCTATTCCTGATTCTTGATTCGTGATTCCTGATTCACCTAAATTTTCACCAGAACCGAATGGCAGAAGATTCATCACCGCCTCTCCTGCCGGCACAGTCTTGTCTCTGCCGAGAAAAAACCACGCAAAGAAGGCAAGAAGCAGTATTGCTATGACCGCGCCGGAGATTAGAAGTGTTTTTTTCATATCAAAGCTCTACATGCCAATGGTTAGCGGTGGCTCTGCCATTCGCTCCCGCGGTTTCAAAAGTGTAAACGGTTGTTCCGATTCTTACTTTTGCACCATTGCTAGGGAAGGCTGCTTGGGGGTTAGTTTTACTGAGAAAAGTATTCAGAGCTCCAATGGGCGAAAGATCGAAAGCTGCCCTCCCTGGTCCATGGTTGGAATGACCGCCCTCCGTTCCTCCGGTGATTGTTATTGTGCATTTGCACGCATTAGCCAGGATTTTAGCACTAGTGAGGGCTGAGTCCGGCAGACCGACAACATTTGTGCACCCGATTGTCCCTCCTGTCGCGCAAGGGTCATTATTTACCAAGACAGGATAGGGTTTGTTGTTTTTAAGTTTATCCCTAATTTGCGTGTTCTCAGCCACTTGTTCTGGGCTAAGCGGATATCCAGGAAGAATTCCCCCTCCGCCCCCCCAACCCCCTCCCGGCAGATCCCCACCAAGCGTTGTTGTGGTCGTGGCGATTTGCTGCGGTGCTATGTCGAATTTTATTTCCACCAGCTTCGGGTTGATGGTATAGAGGATGAGCCAGGCGGCTATTGCCAGCCCCAAGCCCCAGAGGGCGTTCTCGATGACGCCTTTGGCCTCCTCCTTGCCGCTGAAAGCGTCCGTGGACATATATTTGATGCCTGCGTAGATAATCATCACCACCGCGAGCGCTCCGGCGAGACCTATGGCGAGCTTGAAGAGACCCGTCACGTACGTTACGGCATTTGTCTTCTCTCCCTCCGTGGCAAGCTGGGGTATGGGAGCAAGCATGGTGTAGTCGGTCGGCTTGGCTTCCTGGGCAAGGACGGGAACTGCAAGCGCCAGAAAAAAGATAGAAATAATAAGTTTATTCATTGCCAAATTGTATCAAGAAACTGCGCTCGATAGGCCTCATTATCGCGTTGCCATCAGAGAAACTTACGTTTACCCTGGAGACGCCGCTCGCCCCTTCCGGCGCGCGGTAAGTGACAGTGTTGCCGCCGGAAGGCTCTCCGCTATTGGCCCGCCAGGAATAAGCCCCCGCTCTTTGCTGTGCGAATAAGGGGAAGGCGGTGAAGGTGGCCTCCTCCTTGTTCATTTTGAAGACACCCCCAATCTATTTATTGAAAAGATATCCGTACAAGGGGTGATTCTCATAGACCAGTAGCAGGGGGTCTCTTGCCGCGATGACCTGTGTCGCTTCCGCGCGCGTCTCTTCATTCCCGTCAACAATCTCAACCTTTATCGTGTAGGGTTTGGAGAAAACGGCGTCCATGAAGGTTAGAGAGTTTTTGCCAATGCCGGAGACGTTGCCCAGCACGGTGCCGTTACGAGTCCATTTGTAATTAAGGTTTGCGGGGTTACCCAATCCTTGCGGAATAGCCACGAGAGTAATGACTGACTGCTTGGCCCAAAGCATTTTGCCCTCGTAAAACGGCGGAATGTAGCCCGTTCCCTGCCAGAGAATATCAACAGACTGGGCAAGGGCTGGGGTGGAAAAGAATAAGTAGATAAAAAACAGAAAGACTAGTTTTCTCATGATTTTATTATACCCGATGTCGGGAGAGTCTTCTCGATTTTATAATCCATCGCGGACCGCAAGACATTGCCGGTTATACTGGGGAAAATGCCGGCAGTAAGTGCTTCAAGCGGAACGCCGAAGCCGAACCAGACGGCTCTCTTTGTTGTAAAAAACTTCAATCCCCGCATTCTGAACCAGAGCCAGAAATGGCCGTACGCAATGGGAATAATGAACCACCCGAGCCCCATCCAGGAAAAAAGTATTTGAAGCACGTCATAAAACAAGGCAACGCCTGTCATCAAACCGATTGTTGCACTACTGAGTCCCTTTTTCTCCGGCATTTGGATTTAAGGCGGCCTGCTTCAGTTTCTCCCGCTGGGCCATGAGCGCTTCATCCTGGTCTTCGGCCGCGTCTTGCTTTGCCTTCTTTATGGCCAGGATCTGACCTGGGTCGGAGGTGATAATTTGATGCTCTGTGTACGAAGCAATATTCTTTATAGCCACATGTTTGAGTCCGGCGAAGAAGATTCCTTCTCCAACATCTGATTCCAAAAGAAGATATTTCTCCTCGTCGGTAAGATTGAAAGTTTTTTGCAGTTCGTCAATCGTTGCTGGTGACTGCTTCAAAAGCATCTGGATTGAGGAGTTGGTGATGATAGGCACGCCGTAAGGCGATTTGAGGAAGTCGCCTACATCTTGAGTAACAGTGGCAACACCCAGGTAATATTTCCTACCTCTCTTGACGAGACCCATGAGGAAAGAGGCGGTGTCGTCGGACTTCATCATCCACCAGGCCTCGTCGATTACGAGCAGGCGCTTCTTAAGCTCTTTTCTGATGGTGTTCCAGATATAGTGCGTGACGATGTACATGGCTATGGGCTTAAGCTCATCTTCCATGTCGCGGAGCGAGAAGACCACGAACTTTCTGTTGATATCCACATTTGAAGGCCTGTTGATGAAGCCCGCCCAAGTGCCCTTGGTGTACTTGGACAGACGCTGGGCCAGAGATTCTCCTCCTTCCATGCCGGAGAGCACCAGCTCGAAGTCAGACATCAAGGGTGGCTCGATGTTTCTAAAGTCGGAATCGGCAGTAATGTCTTTGAGCGCATACGTTTCGGTAATGGCGCGGTCGATGATGGCGTCTTCCTCGGCGGTGAGGCCGCCCATCATGAGGCGGAAGAGGCCCACCAGGTTGATGATGGTGGAGCGCAAGACGTTTGCGGCGCTCTCGTCCGGTCCCGGCACGGGCAGGTCGAAGGGATTGATGTGGTGTTCGGAATTGAGGGAAATGTTGAAGTAGCGCCCGCCTGTCGCCTCGGCCATGTACTCGTACTCTTTCTCCGGGTCGATGACGATAACCTCAGTATCAAACATGAGCGTGCGGAGAATCTCAAGCTTGGTGGCGTAGGACTTGCCGGCGCCCGCCTTGGCGAAGGTGACCGAGTTGTAGTTCTCAAGCGAGAAGCGGTCGAAGAGAATAAGCGAAGAGTTGTGCCTGTTTATGCCGTAGAGAATGCCTTTGTCCGAAGTAAGGTCGAAGGAGGTGAATGGAAACAGCGAGGAGAGCGGGGAAGAATTGAGTTTGGAGTGGACGTTCAGTTCGTCATTGCCTAAAGGCAGGGTTGATTTGTAGCCCTCTTCCTGCTGGAAGAGGGCCGGCTTCACATAAATGAGTTTGGCCTCAAGTATTGACTTAATCTCGCTCTCAACCTTGTCGAGTTCGTCGGCGCTGTCGCCGTAGATGGTGATATATAGCCCGACATCGAAAAGCTTCTCCTGCGCCTGCTGGAGCTGGTCGCGCAAGTTCTCGAGGTCCTGATAGGCCACATCGAGCATGGGGTCGCGCACCAGGCCCTTTTCTTCCCTGGTGTGAATCTGGGACTGCACTTCGGCCACCTTCCTCTGGAACTGGCGAAGTACTTTCGAGGTTTCAATCGGGTGGACGAAGATCGAGACGTCGAAAACCTTGTCCATATTGATAATGGGCGAGAACCAGCCCTCGGCGAGATAGCGCGGATAGGAGATGACGAAGAAGCTGCGCAGGATTTTCTCGCCCAAGTTTATTTCCTTGGGCGAGACCTTCAGAGCTGAGGGAGCGATGATGTCTTTGAGCTCCAGGGCGCCCGCTTCGAAGATTTCCTTAGGTAAAATTGAGGAAATATCTTCTCGCTTTGCCTCCTTTTTAAAAAGTGAATCAAAAATTCCCATGTTATTTCATTTTAATCGGCTTCTCGGTCTCGCCGGGGTTGAAGGCCTTGTAGAAAAGTTCGATTACTTCCTCCGTGCCAAGCCGCGCCACACGTATGCCCGTGCGCACCAAACCCTGTTCGACCACTGACATCCGCTCCTCAAGCTGGCTTCTATTCTCGTCGAAGCTGCCATTGCCCGAGGTCTTGCTCTGGCTGCCGCTCGCACCAACGCCGAGTTTGGTGATGAAGCTGCCAGCTCTTCCCGCGGAAATGATTGCCGGGCTGTAGGGTATGACGATGAAGAAGTGCTTGGTCATGATATTTGCGTCCTCGGTAAACTTCTTCACGAACTGGATGTATTCCCTGACCTGAATCTTCAAAAGGTTATTGGTCTGCTTCGTTTCCTGCTCTTCAAGGAGAGCCAGGTATGGCCTGATGTCGAGCTTCCTCGACTGGACCAATATTTCCACCGAGAAGTCGAGTGAATTGAGGAAGTCCTGGAACTGCAGGAGGATGGCGTTCCTTTCGTCATCGCTTTTGAGCGAGAAGTTAAGCGAGGAACAGAGGAGTATGGCGCGCATGCCGCCATCCTTCAAAATGACGATGCCGTCGCGCACCTCCTTGATGGGCACGAACTCCTGAGTTGCATTGGAAGAGGCAGCCATTCTCTAATTATAACTTATTTTCCGGCTCGTTCGTGACCGGATTCCTATTTTCCTTTATATCAAGTGACCAAGTAAGCTCGCGGAGCTTCGATTCGGACAATTTCGGCACGTGAACCTGCTCAATCTGGCCCGGAGCGGAGGCGGTTCCCGCTTCGGGCTTCTTATCCTCCTTCTTCCAGATATAAAGCTTGCTCTTTAGCGAATAATTGAAGAACGATTCGACGAAATTGATGAAGGGCTTGTCGTTCACTTTATAGAAGGCAAGCGCGCCGGCGAAGGCCGCTATCGGTAAAGCGAGAAGGATGGCTATGAACTTGGGCAGGAGGACGAAGAAAATGACGATGATGCCTCCCCCGCCCGCCACATAGACGAACTGCTTGAAGGTCAAAGGCCCGAAAATCTTATCCTCAACCTCGATAAATTGTGGTACTTGGAATCTCATGATAGTGGTTCTCTATAAGGGTCCTGGCTGCCCACATAAGCGCTTTTAGCTGGTTGGATAGGAGGTTTTTCTTCTTTTGGAATTTCGATATTGTTTGGAATTTGTGATTTGGGATTTGGTGCTTCTACGTGTGGCACCTCATGTACCATCTCCCCTTTCTCAACCATCGGCAGATTCTCTGGTTTGAGTTCGGGAATGGAAGTTGAGGTTGGTTGTTGTTTGCCTGCCTCCTCAACTTTCACAGAAACAGGCTTGAAAATTTTCTCGTTTACTTCGTTTGCGATGACATACGCCAAATCTTCGGCAATACCAGTTTCGCGGACCATATTGGAGACGTAATCGTCCGGACTCTCGAAGCCGTAGAGGATAAACATCGTCTCTGTCTCGATGCTCTCCACCTGTTCCGGCTTCAAATTGTGCAGCCGCGCAATTTCATTGACTAAAGATTTCCACGGAATCTCTCCGAGCGCCTTCTGCAGCGCTAGCGGGAGCTTTTGGAACTGTTCTTGAATTAATTTATCTTGCTCGTTCATGGTGTTGTTGGGCCTGCGGCTGGTGGAGGAGTTGTTGGTGTGGTGGGGGGTGTGGGCGTTGCCCCAGACTCATCACTTGATTCTCTGGCTTGCTTCTCTATCTCCTCTGCAATTTTTTCTCCAGGCTTCTTTTCTTTCATACTTTTTCTAATGGCATTTGCAGCCAGTTTGTTTTCTTTCTTCACGGGGCCAAACATTCCGAGTCGGCCGGTGATAGCAAATGGAATAGCTTTTTGTGTGAATGGTATCTTTACCTTCTGTTCCTCGACAGTCTTGGCGTAAGCTCCTTTTCTGGTATTAGTCAGACCCTCGATTGCTTTGAAAGTTACGAAGCCCCTGCTCTGGGCATCTTTCTCGGCGTCCTCTTGACCCATACCGCTGGTAGTAAGTCTGTTAACTTCCTGCAAATATTTATCTTCTTGCTCATCCACTAGAATTCTTGCCTCCTTTTTACTCTTTCCTGTGGCGCGGAGTTCTTTAATCTTTCTTTGACGGAGCGTATCTTCGCTGGCTCCATTGATTTTGTCCAGTTTTGCTTGTGCTGCCGCTATGTCCGCTGGCGTGCCAGTCTTTTTGGCTTGGCCAAGGTCTCGTTCCGCTTGAGCAACCATTAACTCCGATGGCTTGAAGGTTTCATCCGCATATTTCTTTTCAGTATCAACTTTTTTCTTAAGATCTGCGGCAAATCCACCTTTCTGTGCCTTACCGGCATCCAGTTGAGAACTCAAACCGGTTCCACGCAGGTCGAAGCTTGCCCCAGCAGTCTTCTTGCCCGTAGCAAGTGCCAGGCGAGCCATCCTGCTTGTCGGCGCCTTTTCTTTAAGCCACTCGTTTTCAGTTAATAAACTACCTGCTCTACCCACAGTGCCTCTCCCAAATCTGCCAGCGGCCCCCAGTGTCGCTCCCCCGGCGAAGCCAGTTGCCCACCCTGTGAGTTTGTTGATGCCGCCGCCGGCTTTGTTGGCCCATTCCTTGGCGATGACGAGAGAGGCAATCAGCAGAGTTATGACCATCGCGTAGTTCACGAAGATTCCCACCGAACTCGGGTCAGGCACACTCTTTCCCGCTTGCGCCGCGATAACGTCTGCCATACTGCCGGGTCTAAGCGGCATTAGGATGCCTCTTGCGATGGCTATGACAATCCAGGTAAGCAGGAAATAAATCGGAGCGAAGAATGCTTGTCCGGAGAGCGCTCCCCACCATTGGTCGCGGTACTTCTTGAGTTCCGGCAGGACAAATGATAGGAACGCGATTGGCGAAAGCGCCAGTACGAAGAGGAGAACCACGAATCTGATGACGAAGAGTATGGAGATGGCGAAGAAGACGAATGCCGCTATAAGAGACACAACCGTGCCCATGACGCCTGCTATGAGAAGTGTGTAACCGGTTAAGCTTCCTTGGGCGTTCCAAATCGATTGGAGCCCCAACGGCTCCATAAGACTATTAGCCAGGCCGCTATTGAGATTATCAGCCAATGCCCCGTGCGCGGCCGCGTCATATAGAGTAATGGCCAAGACATTAGCAATGTCTATGACAAATTTCGTAAAGAATAAGCTGAAGTTTATTAAAATCGCTACTACCACTACTCGCACAATCAAATCTTTAGTATTTTTACCAATACCCAATATGGTTTGAATAGCGGCGTAGAGAAGAACGAAGATGAACCCCATGTTGCCAAGGTCACGAATTGTTTTCCATATATTATTTACTGCATCAACGTCCAGGTTGGCTTTCATGTCCACGACTGTGTATTTGATTACATAGTTGAGGAGCATGCCGCTAAACCAGGTAAGCCAGCCGGCCAAGGGCAGCAGTATTCCGGAAGCCAGTGCCCCGGCGGCCTTAGCAACCCATTCCGCGGGCTGGAGAAGATCAAACAAAGATCCTCCTCCGCCTGCTTGTTTTACGGCGTCATCGATTAGTTTCTGACAATTTGCCCTAGCCTCATCTTCCGTCATATTCTTTCCAGCTTGTTTGGCCGCGGCGAGCATTTCCGCCATGCACTGCTCAACCGTATTAATAGCGGAAGCTTTTTTAGAAGATACGATTCCACTCACTCCGAACACAAAGCTAAGTACAAGAAGGAAAACTGTTAATTTTTTGAAGTAAGGATTCATTTCTTGAATGTGGCCACCCTCACCGTCGGGTCCCAGGTCGCGACTACGTAATTGCCTAGCCCATCAGTTGCCGCGTGTGGCGTATGCGTTCTCTGGCCCGCCCAGAGATTGAATTCGGTCGAAGAATCATTATTGAATCTTCCGACCGCCCCATTATCATCATGGGGAGTGATATCTTCGGCCACTGTGAGGTCGCCGGCGAACCAGGCTCGCAAACCCCATGTCACCGCGTTTCTATCCTGGTCTATGGAAATGACGCTTCCACCAGCTAAGATTCTCGAGAGACCGGTAGGGAGCGCGTTGCCAAGCGTCGTAATTGTTCCGCCGGAAACAGGTCTCCTCTTGATTTTAAGTTCTGTAAATGTTTGCCAGGCGATGTAACCCTGGCCGAGAGCGACCGGGTCGTTGCCATAGCCGCCGGCAATCTCCTCTATCGCCTGCGTGTCGCTTCTCCAGAGTTTGATTGATTCCGCTATGCCACTTGAGTTATCGCCATTTCTGAAAGCAAGCCACAGGATATTATTCCAGACCATAAGCCGCGGGAAAGCCTGGCCAACGGAGAACGGAATCACGGTTACTTTCTGGTCAGAGAGATTCTTGTCGAAGTTATAGAGATTAAGTTTGTCATTCTGCTGGACAGCGACATAGATTCTGTTGTTGAAGTATGCGGTATCCGGGAAGGTCCCGGCTCCGAGGTCAATACTCCCCGTCGTGGGAATGGTGGTTACCGGCGCCGCCTGGCTACTGATTTGTATCAAGATGCCGTTCGACCAGACTTGATTGCCTTGGTAAATCTTGACCGTGGCATTGCCAATAGGCAAATCGCCCGGGACAAGGACCGTGGTTTGAGTTCCGGCGGAGTTGACGGTGCCGACAACAGTATTGCGTGCCCCAGTACCGTCATAGAAGGAGACTTGATTAGTGAGATTCGTGCCGGTGATGGTAATGGTCGTCACTCCGGCTTGGGCGACATTTGGCGTGACGGAAGAAATGCTTGCTCCGCCCGGCACTGGCGCGGGTGTGGGAGATGGCGAAGGCGACGGGCTCGGGCTTGGATTATTCAAACCGTTGTCGCAGCCGCACTCCTTGCTCCCGCCGGAAGTGGTGCAGCCCAGAGGCACGAAGCCCGTGAATTCGGCAATAGCCGATTGGGACACCGGTTTGCCGTTCCCTCCAAGCATGGCGTCGTAGCGCTCCATATTGCTATCGCCGTCTCTCCAGATGGCGATGGCGTCGCCCGTATTTGGATTATTGTGTCCGTTCAGAACATCGGTGGTGGCATTGTAGCCCTGGCCCTCGAGAATTTGCACTACCACATCCAAGAACCTTTTACTATTGGCCTTGTAGCCATTGGCGTCTTCAAGATTGAGCAAGCTCGCCACTTCGGGATTGACGCTTGCCACCTGCGCTTCGGCGTCCCTTAACACGCCTTCGTATTGCTGGCCGCTCACGGAGCAAGTGTCACCTCCTCCACCGCCTTCCGGTGGTCCAAATTCTCCCGAGCCTAAACATGGTGGGCCTATCGTATCGTTTTCACCGCCGAAGAGACATATATCAGGGCTCCCATTCCCATCAGTATCCGTGCCGTCAATGATGCCGTCGCCATCAATATCAACTGGCACAGGCCTTCTTTCCTGACCCGGGGGTCTTTCTGTATCACCCGTACCTGCTCCGCTTGCCAGCCCGCCGCCGCCGAGAACTTTTTGAAGTAATTGGGTTACTAAAGCGCCCACGATTTCATCGAACTCGTCCGCGAGCTCGAGCTGTCTTATGCCGGTACCCAATACGGTGGAAAGCTGGGTTTCTATCACGCTTCCCGGCGTAACCACTGTCGCATCCACCTTTTCCCAAGTGCCGGTCTTGAAGCATCCTTTATTGAGCTCCTCATCGGTACCCTCGAAGGAACCTGATGGGCATTTTTCAAACGAGAGAAAGCCCCTGCCTCGATCTAATTGCTGATTTTTGAGTCCGATTGCGTTTGCGATGCGACTATCCATGTCAATTCTCGCCTTGAGATATGCTCCGTAAGGATTATTGGTCGGGTTCTGCGTCATCGAGAACCATGCATCCCAGCCACCTTGCGAGAAATCGTCAAAGAATCCTTCAATATTACTTGTAACTTCGCTCAAGGTGCATTGATAAGGCAGGGGCTCGTAATATTCCTGCATCAAAGAAAGCCGGATATTGGCCTGAAATGGCGAACAGAGCAAGCCGAGCTCGCTTCCTCTGATAAACTCCCCCGCTTCTCCATCGGCGATATCCGTAAAATATTGTTTGGGATTGTTTACGTAGGCCGGGTTGCCGTCGAAGCCGTTGTTAATCCATTTGACTGTGGAATTTACGAGCCTGCTAATCGTAGATTTTGCTATCGTTAGCGCGATGGAGTCCCAACTTAGGCCGGGAACGGTAACGCCAAATACGGTAATGCCGACCTCCTTCTGTCTTATGGCGCTGTCGCTTACCGGTACCGCGGTTTGGGCCCGGACTACCGGAGCAAAAGATAGAAAAGATATCGAGAGGGCGAGAATAAGGACTGTAAATTTTTTATAACTCATTGATTCAGGTTGCCTGACCAAATTATACCACCGGCTGACATGGCGATTTGGATGTTTAAGAACAATTCATCTTCTTTTTTTGCATTCCGGATTTGCGTCTGGATGGCGGCATAAATTTTTACCGGGTCGTCGGAAGATTCCGCGATGGTTCTCATGGCTTCGGCGGTTTGGAAATAGTCATTGATAATCTCCAGGTGATTTCTAGCGAGTGATGCGGGTACTTTTATTTTCAACAGCTCATTCGCCGAAGCGAGGTATAAATTTCCGGCTCGCGTGATGAAGTCGCCGAAACCTTCTTGATTCAGATCGCCCGCGCCTTCGCTCTCCTCTTTGGCCAAGGCGGCATATTTGCTGCGGGCGGCAATCATACTCTTGCCGTAGTTGAAAGTGTTTTCTGCCGAATCCGGAATAATCGTAAGCTGTTCGATGGCAGTGACCTTTGAGGCAGCCGGTCTGATGTTCATAATGCCTTCCGCATATCTTTCCGCCAGATAATTGAGATTTTCGGAAGAAGTTTCGCCTTTGGACTTAAGGTCGGCATAATCGGAAAAAAGTTGTCTGGACAGCATATCCGTAGTCGAGAGCGGAGTGCTGCTCGAGTCGGTGAAATTGGCACTCAAAAAAGCCTCATCGTTCATTGGTGTGATGCTTGGACTTGAAACAGTGGCGAGACCGGCGGCCGGTTTGTTGTCGAAAAATCTGGACCAAAATGCCGCCCCTATCATAATCAAGGAGAGAAAAAGAGCAGATAATATTTTAGCTCTCATAATCATTAATTGTATCAGATAAATACGGGGTTTATTGTGTATAATAGGAATATGAAAGCAGCTTCCTTGTCTCTCTTGTTCTTCCTCCTCCTTTTATTCCCGATTTCTTCCGCAAAAGCGGTAACAATGCCGTTCGGAGGACTCTCCACCTTTAGCGTGCCGTGCACTTGCTCTGGCAATTTGGCGGTGTGGTTTACCCCCCTTTTCCTCGGTGGGCCCGCGATTGTGTCTGGTTTTATCACCTATTCGCCGTACTCCACTTTTGAGTACTCGAATTACATGGCTGGAATACCGTCTGTATGGCATTTGGGGTCTTATCTTCCTGGAGTACAGGCTTGTTACGTATATGTGGGGGTGGCATGCGTGCCGTTTCCCACAATTGGGCTCATGACACAAGTCGGGACAAGCTTGCCGTCTTTCTAGTTCCGGATTTAACCAAATAGAGTCGCAAGTTCCCGCCAGAGCTCTACTGAGACATTTTCCGCCCGCAAGTTGGGGTCCAGACCCAGTTTTTCGAAGATTTCAAGCGTTTTTTCCTTACTTGCCAGAGTCGAGAGGTTGGAAGAGAGCTTCTTCCTCTTCGACTTGAAACCCGCCTTGAGTAGAGTGAAGAAGAATTTTTCAGAAAAGTCGCTAAAGAACTTTTTTGAAATATTCGCTATAGAAATGATGGCGGAATCGACTTGCGGCGCGGGGGTGAAGGAGCCGGCCAGCACTTTCTCTATGTATTTCGGCTCGCCGTACGCCTTGACCGAAATTGAGAGTATACTTTCTTTCCCCTGCCTACCGGTAGGCAGGCGTCCAGCGACAATTCTTTCTGCTACCTCCTTCTGCACCAGAAGCACCATTCTCTCCGGCTGGTTTTCCGTCGAAAGAAATTTTTCCAGAATAATTCCGGTGAGATTGTATGGGATGTTCGCTACTACTTTGTAGCGAACATCAATCAACGCGGTATCAAAGTTTAAAATATCATCATGAACTAATTCTAAATTTTGACTTTGGAATTTATTTTTTAAAAATTCGAAAAGATTGTCGTCTTTTTCTACCGCGATTACTTTTACTCCCGTTTTTAACAATTTTTCCGTCAATGTTCCGGTGCCCGGGCCGATCTCCAGAACCGTCTCGCCGGGAGAAATTTCTCCCGCCTCGACAATTTTCGTGAGAGCGCGCTCCGATTTGAGAAAATGCTGTCCCAATGATTTTTTCGCGTACATATTAGAATTCTATCGCAATGTCATCTTCGAGCAATTTCTCCGGAATGTCGGAGATAAATTCCGAAGGCATGTTGACCTGCGTCCGGCCGAAGACCGAACGCGTCTGCGCGTAAGTAAGATACACCTTCTTCCTCGCGCGGGTGAGCGCCACGTAGAAAAGGCGGCGCTCTTCCTCCGCTTCTTCCGGCGTGACGCGCGACGCGCTGGCTCTGGCGTGCGGGAATAATCCGTCCTCGAGTCCCGCGACGAAAACGGCGTCGAATTCGAGCCCTTTGGCGGCGTGCACGGTCATGAGGCGCACAGCCTTTTTCTCCTCCTTCAATTCGTCCTGGTCGCTCTGCAGAGCCGTTTCCGAGAGAAAGGCCGAAACTCCGTCTTCGCCCGGAAGGTCGTCGAATCTGGTCGCGTAGTTTGCCAGCTCGTAGGCGTTCTCGAGCCGCGCGGAGCCGTCTTCCCCGCCCTCTTTCCACTCTTCTTCAAGCCCGGATTCCTTGATGATGAAGAGAATTGTTTCGGAAATTTTTTCTTTCCTCGCGGCTTCGGCAATCCGCTCCAATAAATGCCTAAAACTTGAAACTTTTGTCCTCATGCCGAGCGGCAGCTCACTCTCAAGGCCCGAAAAAATCTTCACGATGCTTGTTTTGCCGATGCCGCGCGCGGGAGTATTGATAACGCGCTTCAGGTCCGAGAGACTGTCGGGGTTCAGCGCCGCGCGCAGATAGGAAATAACGTCTTTTACCTCCCTTCTCTCGAAGAATCTGGTGCCGAGAATCTGGTAGGGCACATCCAATTTCAAAAATGCTTCTTCCATGACGCGCGACTGGAAGTTGGCGCGGTAAAGCACGGCAATTTCGTCGGGCGGCACGTTATTTTTTATCAACTCCTTCGCTCTGGAGGCGATGAAGAGCGCCTCAGTCGTCTCGTCGAGCGTCGAAACGACGCCGATTTTCTCTCCCGCCGGATTTTCGGTGAAAAGATTTTTTTCTCTTCTCATTTTATTCTTCTCGATGACAGCGTTGGCCGCCTCTAAAATCGTCTTGGTCGAACGGTAATTTTTTTCCAGTGTGATGGTCTGCGAATTGGGGTAGTCGTCTTCGAAAGCGAGAATATTTTTGATATCGGCACCGCGCCAGGAATAAATGTTCTGGTCGATGTCGCCCACGACGCAGATATTTTTATCAGCGCCTACGAGCGCCTGGCTGATTTCATACTGCACGCGGTTGGTGTCCTGGTATTCGTCAATGTGGATATATTTCCAGACGCGTCGGTAGTGGTCGCGCACGGCACCGTCGTCTCTCAGGAGATTGTTGGTCTTAAGCAGGAGGTCGTCGAAGTCGAGCGCATTCTCCCTTTCAAGAGCTTTTTCGTAAATCGGCCAGACCTGTCCCACCACGTCCATGAAGTAGCCCTGCCTGCCGGCAGGCAGGCGCCCTTCAGCTCCCCACTCTCTGTGGCTTATCCCCCTCCCTTTGAGCTTCGAGATAACGCCGAGAATCGCTCCCGGCTCATGAGTTTTGGGGTCCAGGCCCAAAGAGACGAGGGCCTCTTTAACCAGTTTCTTGCTGTCGTCCTTGTCGAAGATGGAGAAATGCTTCTTCACCCCCACCCGCCCGGCGTGTTCCCGCAAAATATGGACGCCGAGCGAGTGGAAGGTCGAGACAAACGGCCTTTCACTCATGGAAACCGGCCGGTTGAGGTTCTCGTCGGTCTGGAGTCCCGCCTCAATCCGCTCGCGCATCTCTTTGGCTGCTTTATTGGTGAAGGTGATGGCGAGGATTTCCGAAGGAGCCACTCCTTTGCCCACCAGGTGGCGGATACGCTCGGCTATAGTCTTGGTTTTGCCGGCGCCGGCGCCCGCGAGGATTAGAACCGGACCCTCCGTCGCCTCAACTGCTCTTTTTTGCTCCGGATTGAGAGAAATTTGCTTCACAGAGCACACTATAGCATATGGGGATAGGTCAATTGTGGTGCGGCATTGGCGGGAATATAATATATAGACATCAATGAAAGAACGTGGTCATATGGCTCTGTTGAGCCATTTCGTCATATTGGGCCTTATCCTCCTGCCCGTCCTGGTCTCAGCCCGAAGCCAGAGCGGCAAGGTTTTGCGCATGCCGGAGAATTATGATGCCGGCAACTCCCAGACCATGGATTTGCTCGAAGGATATCTGAATCTTAACCCCGTCGGCATCGGCGGGCCTCTTCTTGCCACGATAGAGGGTTCCGCTCTCGCCTCGGGCGAAGATGCCGGGGCCTACATCGACCTCGGCAAGTCCGGCACCGGAGAAATCAGCACTTACGTCGTCCGTCCGGGTGACACTCTCTCGGGCATAGCCGAGATGTTCGGCGTTTCGGCCAACACCATCGTCTGGGCCAACAACATGACGAGCCGCACGCTCAAGGTCGGACAGGAACTCGTAATCCTGCCGATAACGGGCGTGAAGCATACGGTGAAGTCGGGAGACACTCTCCAGAGCATTGCCCAGAAGTACAAGGCCGACTTGAACGACATCCTTTCATATAACGGGCTCGAAACCGGCTCGAAAATTGCCGTGGGCGATGTGATTATCATTCCGGACGGTGTCATAAGCGCTACACAGAGCGCCATCGCCAAGAGCACTTCGCAGACAGTTGTTTCTTCCGGCTATTTCATCCGTCCGATTATCGGCGGCAGGAAGACTCAGGGTATTCACGGCTATAACGGCGTGGACATTGCCGCTCCGACCGGCACGCCGCTTATAGCTTCGGCCGAAGGCACGGTTATTATCGCCAAGACTTCCGGCTACAACGGCGGCTATGGACTCTACGTTGCCATCAAGCATCCGAACGGCACGCAGACCGTTTACGGCCATATGTCGAGAGTAAATGTCACGGTCGGAGAGCACGTCTCGCAGGGCGAAGTTATAGGTGCTGTCGGTAACACCGGCCGCTCAACGGGCCCTCACGTCCACTTCGAAATCAGAGGAGCGAAGAATCCGTTCTAGTTAATCAATCTATCTCCTTTTGGAGAAAAAATATAAGGTATGGTGATGGAAATAAAAGTCCAAACCGCCATTCCTCCAACCATAATATATGCTTCCGTCAGCCCCTGATTTCTAATAAGTTTCATTCCTTCCCACATAAAAACCACATATGTACCGCTCGTCACGTAGAAAAGGTATTCTTCGATTGGCAGTCCTAAAAATTTAATACCTAAAGTATCCGAGTGATTGAATTGCCAGAGCCACACCCTGTCTTTCTTGCTGTGTCGCGTTGCCCATACATCCCAAATGCTTCCCATGATTGTGATTAGCACGATAAAGGGAATCAATGCCCCAATCGAAACATGTTCCTTAAGAAAAAAGTATGATGCGGCCGCAGGAATGCAAAATACGAAGATGAGCGTGGTTAGATAATAAAATCTTTTCATGCAAATAAGTATATCTTACAAATCAAACTTCTTCGGACGATATTCCACCGCTTCGAGGATGTGATTTGTCTTAACGATATCTGAACCCTCAAGGTCTGCGATAGTGCGCGCAACTTTTATCATCCGGTGATATACGCGAGGAGAGAATCCCAGTCTTTCCGCCGCCAGATTCAATGCTTTCTCGGCGTCTTTCTCAAGCTTCACGTGGAGGACCAGTTCTTTCGCTCCCATTTCGCCGTTTTTTGAAATTTTCTTATCTTTAAATCTTTCTGATTGAATTTTCCTGGCTTTTTCCACCGCAGTTCTGAAACTTTTGCTCTCATCGCCCACTCTGCCTTCGCTTCCGAGTTCGTGAGGCAGAATTCTGTCCACCTCAAGCCAAATATCTATGCGGTCCATGATTGGTCCGGACATTTTTCTCCTGTACCTTTGCAAAGCGCTTGGCGTGCAGATGCACTGCTTCCCGCGGAAGCCGTAATTGCCGCAAGGGCACGGGTTCATGGCGGCGACGAGAAGGACGTTGGCCGGGAAGTGAGCCGTACCCTTCGCTCGTGCGACGGAAATTACTTTGTCTTCGAGCGGCTGGCGCAAACTCTCTATCACTCTTCTCTCGAATTCCGGAAATTCGTCCATGAAGAGTACACCACGATGGGCCAGAGTGATTTCTCCCGGCCTGGGATTCGTCCCGCCGCCGACAAGAGAGACATATGAAGCGGTGTGGTGAGGCGAACGGAAGGGCGGATTGGTTATGAAAGTTTCCTGGAGAGTCCCGGCGACGGAGTGAATGCCCGTTGCTTCGAGCGCTTCATCGAATGTGAGCTTGGGCAGGATGCCGGCAAACGCTTTCGCCAGCATGGTCTTTCCCGTGCCGGGCGGGCCGTACATGGCGACATTGTGCCCGCCCGCCGCGGCAATGAGGAGTCCCCTCTTGGCCCTCTCCTGACCTCTCACGTCGGCGAAGTCGGTTGGCGTTATGACAACGCTTTCATCCAGAAGAGTTTTTTCTTCCGCATCAAGCGTTTTTTCTCCCGTCAAATGCTCAATCAGGGTTCTCAAATCCCTCACGCCGTAAACAAGGATGTCGTCAATCAATGCCGCTTCTCTCGCATTCTCAACCGGCACGTAAAGTTCTTTGAATCCCTTCTCCCTGGCGAATCGGGCGACGGGCAAGACGCCGCGGACGGGGCGAACTTTCCCGTCAAGGGAAAGTTCGCCGAGGAAAATCTTTTTCTCCGGGTCGAAATTTATTTCGTCGTTTGCCAGTAGATACGAGAGGGCGATAGCGACGTCGAAAGAAGCGCCCTGCTTCTCGAGAGAGGCGGGCGCTAAGGAAATTACAATCTTGTGATTATTATTCTTCGGCGATTTGAAGCCGGAATTCTTGATGGCCGCGCTTACTCTGTCTCTTGCTTCCTCGACCGACTTGTCGGGGAGGCCCACGATGGCAAAAGCAAACAAACTTCCGCGCGTAATATCCGTCTCAACTGAAATGGGTGTAACGTTGAGTAGCTGCGTCTGCGCGGAATAAACTTTCGAGAAACTCATCTCGTTGATTATACAACGGGATTTTATTTAAATTGAGTCCACGTGTTCTTTACAGGTTCTGGCCGATGGATTCGCTTCGAGTTTATCCGCTTCGATTTCTTTGCCGCAGACCTGGCAGAGGCCGTAGGTGCCGTGCTTAATCTTGTCGAGGCCGCTTCTCACGTCCATGTAGCGCTTCTCAAGCGTGTTGACGATAGCGGTGTTGCCGCCGTAACCCTCCATGGTGTCGGCCATAGTGTTCTCGTCGGCCTGGGAAATATCTCGGTCGCCCGGAGGAGTGGGTTCCCAGTCGGAGGGATTGTCGGGATTCACCCTGCCGACCTTGTGAAGCTCCTTTTCCAAGAGCTTTTTCTCCGTCTCGAGCTTATTTTTGAAGTGTTCGTAGTCTATAGTCATATTTTGGGTATTCACTAGTGTAACAGAACGCTAGCTAACGGGAAAGTCGCTCCCGGGTCAGCCGGTCCATCAGGGTTTCCAGGGCCTCGATACTGTCGGTGATAATCAGCATTTTGTTGTCGAAGAAGGTATAAAGCAAAACGGGCGTGGTGGAGCTTGCTCCTCCGGGAAGAGCGCGCACGTCCTTATTCCTCACGACGATATCTTTGAAGACGGATGTCGTGGTAATCGCTTTCAGCCCCTCGTTTTGCGGGAAGAGAGGTAGAAGGTCCTGGGGCATGGTACTTTCCCACGAGAGCATGCCGGCAAAGGCGTTCTCGAATGAAACAAGCTTCACGATGAGGAAGGGATTTCCTCCGATGACGCCTATCATGAAGAGTTTGTCGAAGGACCTCACCAAGGCTCCAGGCGCTCGAACTTCGAGTATATTCAAAAATTGCGAAGTCGTGATTTCCGGCGCAACGGCGACGTGAAGAATTGCTCCCGCCGGCACGTCCCGTGCTACTTCGGCAAAGGCAAGGGCGAATTCCTCGCGCGTCATGGTGGCGATGCCGAGAGTAGTTTCTTTCGAGGCGGTGATGAAGCGGCTCGTCGGCACCGTCACGACGGGCGGAGCAATCCTCCTCTGGTATTCCTTGTAGCCGAACCATGCGCCGAGCGAGCCCACGATGATGAGAAAGGCGCTGCCGACAAGAAGAAAAAGGAAATCCTTTTTCTTCTTGTCGAGTTCGGATTCTGCGGAAGATTCCGGCGGCCTTTTTGCTGTTTCCTGCCGCTGGATGGAAACCAAAGACTCGTTCTGCCGGCCCAGGGCCTCGGCCACATCACCCTGGAAGGTGCGGATTTGCTTAAGCTCCGATTTTTCTCCTTGTGACTCGTCCATTGTCACCCATTATAAGATATTTTCTCGGATTTAAATCGAGGTCGAAGAAGTCGTCGGCGGCATCCATTAATTTTGCCGAAGAAGATTTGCCGAAGGAGACCACCTCTACCTGCGTACCGTGGGTGTTTTGCAAATATTCAACCAGCGCTACGTAGTCCCCATCGCCCGAAATGATAATCATAGTGTCAACCTTCGGTGCGATTTTCACCGCGTCTATCGCGAGATCGATGTCCCAATTGGCCTTCTTGGCTCCGCCGGCAAAAACTTGGAGCGGTTTAGCGCGAGTTTCAATACCTACCTTGGAGAGAGCTTCAAAGAAGGCTTTCTCCTCCCCGCCTTCAGTCGAGGCGACGTAAGCTATGGCGCGCACGAGAACTCTGCCGTCGAGGGCGTCCTTCACTATAGCGCCGAAGTTGGCCTTGGCGTGATAGAGATTCTTCGCCGAGTGATAAATGTTGGCGGTGTCGATAAATATAGCCACACGCTGAGCCTTGTGCTTGATAACTGTCATATTAAATTAGATTCTAAGCTTATAAAGCTTCGAAGCTTAATTAAGCTAGGAAGCTGCTACTTTCTAAGTCCAAGTTTCTTCTGGAGAGCAGAAGCTCTTTTGGGATTCTTCTTTTCCAAATACTTCATATGAGACTGCCTATCGGCGACCATGGCCAAGAGGCCGCGGCGCGAGTGATTGTCCTTGGCATGCGTCTTCAAATGCTTCGAGAGTTCCTCGATGCGCTTGGTAAGTATGGAAATTTGCACTTCCGGAGAGCCGGTGTCCGTATCATGAACCCGGTGCTCGGAAATGAGCTTCTGCTTCTTGGTCTTGGAAATCACTTTACAAGTCTAGCACAGTTTGCTATATTGTAAAGGCATTAGGGGGTCCGCCGCGAGGCGGGCCTTCTTTAATAAAAGAGTAACAAATACACATATGTTCGACCTTAAAGTCATCAATTCGGTCCTAAGCGAGCTTGAAGAAGTCCGCGGTATTCCGCGCGCCTCTATTATAGAAGCCATAGAAGCCGCTCTCGCCACTGCCTATAAGAAGGAGTACGGCAAGAGAGGGCAGATTATCCGCACTACTTTCGACATTGCTACCGGCCAGACGGAATTCTTCCAGGTGAAGATTGTGGTCGACGGCACCAAGGTCATTTTTGACGAGAACGAAGAGGTTCCCGACACCGACCTTCGCGAATACTACAACCCCGAGAAGCATATTCTTATTGAAGACGCGAGAAAAATAAAAAAGGATGCCCAGCTTGATGAGGAAATCGTCTTCCCTATCGAGTCTAAAGGCGATTACGGTCGCATCGCCGCCCAGACCGCCAAGCAAGTCATCATGCAGAAAATCCGTGAGGCGGAGAAGACCTCGGTCGTTGCCGAATTCGGCTCCCGCGAAGGAACTATTGTCACCGGCACGGTGCAGAGGATTGAGCGCGGCAACATTTTCGTCGATATGGGGCGCGCTACCGGTCTTCTGCCTTACGAAGAGCAGATTCCGGGCGAAAGATTCTCCCAAGGTGAACGCGTCAGAGCCTTCCTCTACAGAGTGGAAGAGTCTCCGCGCGGCGTATTCCTGCGTCTCTCGCGCTCTCATCCTAAGTTTCTTGAAAAACTCTTTGAATCGGAGTCTCCGGAACTTGCGTCCGGCGCTGTCCTCATCAAGGCCATCGCCCGCGAAGCAGGTTATCGCTCGAAGATTGCCGCAGAGGCCAAGGATACCCACATCGACCCTGTCGGAGCCATGGTGGGACAGCGCGGAGTCAGAGTTTCGACTGTTATGTCCGAACTTCGTGGTGAGAAAATTGACATCATCGAGTGGTCCGCTGACCCGAAGAAATTCATAGAAGAGGCGCTTTCTCCGGCCAAGACTCTTGAGATTACGACAAACGATGAGGAAAAAGCCGCAACTGTCATGGTGGCCGAAGACCAGCAGTCTCTTGCCATCGGCAAGGGTGGTCAGAACGTGCGCCTAGCGGCCAAGCTCACCGGCTGGAAGATAGATATCCAGTCCGCCAAAGGAGAGGAGCTTGCAACGTCGGAAACAGACACTAATATATAAACATTAACTAATTAAATTAATTCATGGAATCCACTATCCTGCTTTGGACGATTGGTTCGGGTGTCGCGGCGCTTCTGTTCGCGGGTTTCCTCACTTTCCAAGTCCTTTCTCTCCCTGACGGCAATGACAAGATGAATGAAATCGCCAAGGCGATTAAAACGGGTGCCAACGCCTATCTCTGGAGGCAATACAAGGTTGTCGCTGCTGTGGCGGTGCTTGTGGCGCTCTTCCTCGGACTCTATCTCTCGACTGTCGTTGCCGTTGGATTCCTCCTCGGTGCCGTGGTCTCGGCTCTTTCGGGTTACGTCGGCATGGCGGTGGCGGTAAGGAGTAACGTTCGCACCGCGGAAGCGGCCAAACACGGTATTCCGGCCGCTCTCTCTACCGCTTTCCGCGCAGGCTCCATCACCGGTCTTACAGTGGCGGCTCTGGCGCTTCTCTCCGTGGCCATTTTCTATTATGCGACCGGTAATCTCTCGGCCATGATCGGCCTTGCCTTCGGCTCCTCCCTTATTTCTGTTTTTGCCCGTCTCGGCGGAGGCATCTTCACCAAAGGGGCTGACGTCGGTGCAGACCTGGTGGGCAAGATTGAGGCTGGTATCCCCGAAGACGACCCGAGGAATCCGGCGGTCATTGCCGACAATGTCGGCGACAATGTCGGTGACACGGCCGGCATGGCGGCGGACCTCTTCGAGACTTACGTGGTTTCGGCCGTGGCGGTCATGCTTCTCGGCTCGCTGCTTCTTCCCGGATTCGCCGGAGCGCTCGTCTACCCTCTCGCTCTCGGCGCGGCGGCTCTCATCGCTTCCATCGTCGCGACCTTCTTCGTCCGCGGCGGCACCGAGGACACGATTATGAAAGTGCTCTATCGCGGACTCGTTATCTCGCTTCTCCTCTCGGTTGCGGCCTTCTATCCTCTGACAAGTTGGATTATGGCGGGCAACGGCCAGTTTGAAATTATTAATCTCTTCTACTGCGCGCTCGTCGGCATGGCGGTAACAGCCGGCATGTTCGTCATCACCGACTACTACACTTCAAAGAAATACAAGCCGGTGCAGTCTATCGCCAAATCTTCGACTACCGGCCACGGCACAAACATCATCACCGGCCTGGCCGTCTCGATGCAGTCGACTGCTCTGCCCGTAATTCTCATCGTGGCGGGAATTCTCACCGCGCACTATTTTGCAGGACTTTACGGCGTGGCGGTGGCGGTCATGTCGATGCTCTCTCTCACGGCGGTTGTGGTGGCAATTGACGCTTTCGGTCCCATTACCGACAATGCCGGCGGTATCGCCGAGATGGCGGAACTCCCCGGCGAAGTGAGGAAGGTAACCGACGCGCTCGATGCCGTGGGCAACACCACCAAGGCGGTGACCAAGGGCTATGCCATCGCTTCGGCCGGCCTTGCCGCGACGGTGCTCTTCGCTTCTTACACGCAGGAATTGGAGAAATTGAACATTGGCCATTTGTCATTTGAACTTTCCAATCCGAAAGTTCTCGTGGGACTCCTTATCGGCGGACTTCTCCCTTATCTCTTCGGTTCTCTCGCCATGGAGGCGGTGGGCAAGGCCGGCCACGCGGTGGTTGAGGAAGTGAGAAGACAATTTAAAGAAATTCCAGGAATTATGGAGAGGACAGCTCTCCCGGATTACGGCAAGGCGGTAGAAATTGTGACCGCCGCCGCACAAAGGCTCATGGTGGTTCCGGCTATTCTCCCCGTGCTCGTTCCGGTGCTCATCTGGTGGCTCCTGGGCCTTGAAGCCCTCGGCGGACTTCTCGTTGGCGTCATCGTCACGGGCCTCTTCGTCGCCATCTCCATGACTTCCGGCGGTGCCGCCTGGGACAATGCCAAGAAATTTATCGAAGACGGCAACTACGGCGGCAAGGGCGGGCACGCCCATCACGCGGCCGTGACCGGCGACACTGTTGGCGACCCTTACAAGGACACCGCGGGCCCGGCTATCAACCCGATGATTAAAGTAGTCAACATTGTGGCTCTGCTCATCGTAAGTTTTCTCCTCTAAGGTGTTATAATTTTAAGGTTCGCAATTAAATAGAAAAACAATGAAACAAAGAATACTTGTATTTGTGATGGCGGCGATACTTGTTCTCGCCGCCTCCCCCGCTCTGGCAGCCTCGACTACCGCCAAGGCCTCTTCGACCGAAAAGAGGATTGAACTTCAGACCTCTATCGCCAAGAAGCGCGCTGACAATACTTATCGCGTAATCAACGCAGCCATTCAACAACTCGAAAATATCGCCAATCGCATAGAGTCGAGAATCGTCAAGGTCGAAACTGCCGGTGGTGTAGCGACAGAATCCAGGGTCGCTCTTGCCGAAGCCAGAAATTATCTTTCGCTTGCGAAAACTTCTATCGCAAACTTTATTTCTCTTGACCTTTCCGGCACCGACATTCGCGCCAAGTACGATGCGGTGAAAGCCGTTGCCACCGAGGCCAAGGGCCACCTTCGCAACGCGCATCGGGCTCTCATGAAGGCGGTTGTGTCACTCAAACCGGGCTTCAGGACGCCCAACGCCACATCAACGGCAACTACAACTTCGGAATAATTGAAAATTGAAAATTATAAATTGAAAATTTAAAACCCATGGACCTAAACAACAACGTAATGCCTCCGCAGATGCCGCCCCAACCCCAACCTCAGCCCCAACCTCAGCAGTCGCAACCGCAAAATAGCAGCAGTTCGGTAGGGTTAGTTCTAGGCGTTATTATTCTTCTCGCTGTTATTGCTTTCGGCGCGTTCTACTTCTGGAATCAGCGCCAGAGCGACCAGCTTGACGCCACCAACGCGCAAGTCGCGCCCGATGACACCTCCTCAATCGAAGCCGACCTCAATTCAACCGATATTGAGAGCGTGGATGCTGAACTAAACGCTTCTTAAGCTGGTCGATGAGACGGGCTTTGCCCGCGAATTGGCCAGACATGATCTCGAGCACTTTCTCTATCGGGAGTCCATCTTTGTAAGTGCGCGGGAAAGTCAGGGCGTCGTACATATCGGCGGCCGAGACGATTTGCGTCAGACGGTCGGTGGGATGATGGTGATTTTCAATTATTCTCCGGGCTTTTTTCGGCAGAAAATTCTTAAGTTCCTGGGCGCCCATGTGGGGATGCTTCATGACGACTAATGTTTCAAGCCGAGTTAGAGAACTTTTTTTCGAAAGAATCCTTGCGTCAATTTTCGTCTTGCCGAAATCGTGGAGAAGGGCGGCGCAGCCGATCATCCTAACGGTTTTTTCAGATAAATTATTTTCGAGCGCGAGGTCTATGGATAATTTTGCCACCCTCAACGAATGTTTATATGTTTCCTCATGGTGCGATTTAATAATTTGAAGAGACTTGGCGGTTAGTTCGTGTCTAGCAAGCTTCGAGATTATTCTCTCGACCTCTTCGGGGTGGCAATAGTGGTACATTGCAAGGCTTTGCAGCGTATAAACGCAAGAATAAGCAAATTCTGTCAGAATCTTGATTTGGATACGACTTTGAGATAATGTAGCCGCATGACATACCTTATCCCAACCGTTATAGAGAAATCGCAATTCGGCGAGCGTGCTTACGACATTTACTCGCGCTTACTCCGCGAGCGCATAATCTTTCTCGGCGGGCCCATAGACGACGCGGTGGCAAACATCGTCATCGCCCAGCTCCTCTTCCTTCAGTCGGAAGACCCCAAGAAAGACATTTCTCTCTACATCAACTCCCCCGGAGGCTCAGCTACGGCGACACTTGCGATGATCGACACCATGAACCACATCAAGCCCGATGTCTCGACGGTCTGTGTCGGCATGGCGGCAAGCGGCGGCGCGTGGCTTCTCTCCGCGGGCGCCAAAGGTAAGCGATTTGCCCTCCCGAATGCGGAAATAATGATTCACCAGCCTCTCGGCGGCGCCGAAGGCCAGGCGTCGGATATAGAAATTCGCGCCAAGCAGATTATCAGGCTCCGCGAGACTCTTGCCAAAATGATGGCTAAGAACACCGGGCAAACCCTCTCCCAGGTCCAGAAGGATATAGACCGAGACTTCTTCATGTCTTCCGACGAAGCCAAGAAATACGGAATTATTGACAAGATTTTGTAACAGGCGTACTCTTAGGCAGTTCAACTGAAAAATTAAATCGAAACGTTTGCAAGTACGCTACCGCCTGACCGCTCCGACTGATTGAGCCACGGATAATGTCCCTAAAGTTAGCCCTACTCTTAGCATTGCTTGCCGCATCGGCCGGTATCGGCTTCGGTTATTTGCTGCGCCTGCTTATTTCCCTCGGACGCAAAGGTTCTATGGAGCTGGAGATTCGCGAGCTTGAGGCACGAAGCCGCGAAGAAGCCACCCAGATACTTGAGGAAGCTGAGACCAAGGCCGAAGAAATTTTGAAGGGCGCTCAGAACGAGCTTAGGGAGCGCGAAACCCGTCTCAAGGCCGGCGAAGACCGGATTATTAAGAAGGAGGAAACTCTCGACAAGCGCCAGTCGGACATAGACCGGGAAGCCGAGCGCGTAGAGGAGCGCGCCGTCGAAGTGCGCTCGCTTAAAGACAGGATTCAGAAGCTTGCCGAAGAAAAGACGCAAGAACTTTCAAAAATTTCCAACCTTTCAATCGCGGAAGCCAAGGACGAGCTTATGAGAATAATCGAGCGCGACTTTGAAGAAGACTTTCTTGTCAAAATGAAGAAGATTGAGACTCAGAACGCCGAACGGCTCGACAAGCGGGCCAAGGAAATTCTCGCCACTGCCATTCAGCGCCTCTCATCTTCCATCGCCGGCGAAGTGATGGCCACTTCCGTTCCCCTCGCCTCGGATGACATCAAGGGCAAGATTATTGGCAAGGAAGGCAGGAACATCAAGGCCTTTGAGCGTGCAACTGGTGTCGAAGTAATTGTCGACGACACGCCAAATCTCATCACTCTCTCTTCTTTCGACCCAGTGCGCCGCGCGGTGGCTCGGCTTGCTCTGGAGAACCTGATTGCCGACGGGCGTATACAGCCGGCCAAGATTGAAGAGTTTGTCAGTAAGGCGCAGGAAGAAATAAACAAAATCATAAGGGAGAAAGGCGAGGAAGCGGCGCTTGAGTGCGAGGTGTATAACCTCGACCCGAAGCTTCTCTCTATCCTTGGCCGGCTCCACTTCCGGACAAGCTACAGCCAGAACGTGCTTGAGCACTCGGTTGAGATGGCGCACCTCGCGGGCATGATTGCCGAGGAACTTGGGGCAAACGTCTCCGTGGCCAAGGCAGGGGCGCTCCTCCACGACATAGGCAAGGCCCTCGACCACGAAGTTGCCGGTACGCACGTCGAGATTGGCCGGCGGATTCTCCAGAAATTCGGCGTTTCCGGCGAGATTATCAAGGCCATGCAAGCTCACCATGGCGAATATCCATATGAGACCATTGAATCCGTCATAGTCCAGACGGCCGACGCCATATCCGGCGGCAGGCCGGGGGCAAGGAGAGACAACTTGGAAAATTATCTAAAAAGGCTCGAAGACCTCGAGAATATAGCCACCTCCTTCGAGGGTGTGGAAAAGGCCTATGCTCTGGAAGCAGGGCGAGAAATAAGGGTTTTTGTGACTCCGGAGAAGATAAGCGACCTTGAGGCCAAGAAGATAGCCCGGGACATTGCCATAAGGATAGAAAGCGAGCTCAAGTACCCCGGTGAGATTAAGGTCAACGTCATCCGGGAGGCCAGGTCAATAGAATTCGCCCGCTAATTCGTCTATTTGTCTAGGGTTGGCGCTAGAAAATGGCCAGAGGTATAATTATTCCATGAATTCTAAGGCTCTTAGATTCAAAGATTATCAATAATTTAGCTAGATAATGAACAAAGTAGATATCGCAAATGCGGTGCACGAGAAAATCGGCGGCACCAAGGTGCAGGCGGAAGAAGTGGTTGATGTCGTCATCGACTCAATCGTCTCGACTCTGAAGAAGGGCGGCGAAGTTTCTATCGCGGGTCTTGGCATCTTCTCCACCAAGACGCGAGCCGCGAGGCAAGCCAGGAATCCGAGGACCGGCGAATCGATCTCCGTGCCCGCCATGCGCGTGCCCAAGTTCCGCCCGGCCAAAGGTTTGAAAGACGCCGTAAAATAAATACTCCGTAAAATAAAAATCCGCTTCGCATCTCGAAGCGGATTTTTATTTTACTCCGTATTCTCCTTTTATCTTTTCTATTTCTTTTTCTTCCTCGCTTTCGTTTTTTGCCCTCGCTTCCCTGCCTACCCGTTCAAGCTCCTGCGGGTCGAGGTCGTAGAGCTCTTTCACACGCGATTCCAAATAACTTTTGTCATTCCGCTTCGGTTCATCAAGCACTTCGGCCAGAAGAATTTCGAGAATAAATCCTATATGCGGTCCGGGCGTGGCGCCAGTCAATTTCATTATGCTTTCGCCGTTTACGACAAGCTGTTTTACGCTAATCGGGTCACGCATAACTTGTTCTATCATCGAGTGATACTTGCGCAGGCGATACGGCGTCTCTTTCGGTCTTCCGGTGCCGATTCTGTCGGCGGCGCGAGTGTTCATGAGGTCCCAGACGAGCTCCGGGCCGACATTTCGCACCATTCTTCGCACCGCAGAGAGCGTAATCTGCTCCGTGTCGGAGAAGAACATGTGCCAGCGCACGAGCTTGGTCGTTTTTTCTATCAAATCTTTGGGGAATCTCAAATCTTCAAGTGCTTTTCGCGTTAAACGCGCGCCGACAACTTCATGTCCATAGAAAGTGGCTTGGTCATTAACCATCCTCTTGGTATGGGGCTTCGCTATGTCGTGGAAGAGGGCCGCGACGCGCACGTGGAGAGGAAACTTCTTGGCCGCCGCGTGGTTGAGCGAGCGCAGGAGGTGTTCCCATACGGTGTAAGCGTGCGCCTTATTCTGCTCCACCCCTATCCCCTGCTCAAATTCGCTTGAAATATATTTGAGGAGACTAAGCCGGGCCGCCATGTCGAGAGCAATGGCCGGATTATCCGACATAATTATCTTTACGAACTCGTCGCGGATGCGCTCTTTGGAAATTTTCTTGAGAAGATTGGCGCCTTCCCCTATCGCGGACTGTGTCTCGGAGTCGAGAACGAATGAAAGCTCCGAAACAAACCGGAGCGCGCGGAGCATGCGCAGAGCGTCTTCGCCGAAGCGCTCCTCCGGCTTGCCTACGGTGCGGATTACTTTCTTCTCAATATCTTTCCGGCCCTCGAACGGGTCGATTATTTCTCCGGTTTCGATATTGAGAGCAATTGCGTTCATGGTGAAGTCTCGGCGAGCGAGGTCATCTTCAATTTTATTTGCCCAAGTGACCTTATCGGGGTGTCTTGCGTCAGAATATTCCGACTCGAGACGGTATGGAGTGACCTCTACAATTCCTGTCGTCTCAGTTTTTACTCCGACGGTGCCGAAGTCGTTTTCGTAGAAAGAATCGGGGAAAACTTTTTGTATCTCTTCTGGCGTAGCGATAGTCGTGATGTCCCAGTCCTTCGGCTCTCTGCCTAGCAGCAAATCTCTCACACATCCGCCGACGAGAAAATTCTCGAATCCGGCTTTCGAGAGTGTTTCAGAAATATCTTTGACTTCCTGTGGAATCTTGTAATTCATCCCTTTCTTTTCGCACAAATTATCCCATAATTTGTGCACCCGGCAGGACTCGAACCCACAATAACGCGTCCGAAGCGCGTCGTGATATCCATTTCACTACGGGTGCCTTATTCCATTGTACCAGTGCGGCTAGGGAGAATCGAACTCCCGTCTCGTCCTTGGCAAGGACGCGTTCTACCACTAAACCATGGCCGCAAGTAAGGAAATGTTAGCGTAAATCACTCCGAAATGCTAGAGTAGAAAAGCTGACGGAGTGTAGTACAGCGGTAGTATACACGCTTCGGGTGCGTGAGACCCGAGTTCGATTCTCGGCACTCCGAACGTGGTATTCACACTCCCCGCGGGGCGTAGTACAGTGGTAGTATACGCGCTTTGGGAGCGCGAGATCCGAGTCCGATTCTCGGCGCCCCGACAACAATAGAATAACGGGCTGTAGTATAAAAGCAGTATACGTCCATGGGGTGGATGAGGCCCCGGAGCATTACCGGGCAGCCCGAAAGCATATAAGCCAATAATGCGGGATTAGTTTAGTGGCAAAACAACAGTTTTCCAAACTGTGGTCGCCAGTTCGATTCTGGCATCCCGCACTTAAATCACAATATTCTCTATGAGCTCCACCTTGGCGCGGCGGGTGGCCATATCCATTTGGACGGTTACCAAGTCAAGCTGCCAGTCGCACTCCAGTTTCTTGTGTAACAAATACGTCTGAATTACCCTGCCTAGACGCTTGAGCTTCCACGGGTGCATATTCTCTTCTGGTCTATAGGTTACACCTGAAACCTGCCTTGCCGGCAGGCAGGCACTTTTTACCTCTATAAATCGATACATATCGGCTTTTTTGGCCACTATGTCTATTTCGCCCCATTTTCTTAGGTAATTTCTCTCAATAATCTCAAATCCTCTGCTTTTCAAGAAATCACAGGCAATATTCTCGCCGATATCGCCCAAACGTCTCTTTTCGGTTCTTTTATCGATGTTATTCATGAAACTATTTCACATGAAACATTCAATTCATTAAATGGCCAGAATTAAGGACATTCTTGGGCTTAAGACCATAATATGTCTTTTAGTACACATATTCCACATCTTTATCCCCAGTTTGTGAAATTTCTTGTGTAATTCCCCTTTTTCCTGGCTATTTTCAAAAAAGGACATACAAAAAGCCGCTCTGCGGGGCTGACGCATAGCGGCTTTGACCGCCCTTCCTCGAATGTTGAGATTTGGCGGGGACCTCGCTACGCACGGGAACTAAGCACTGAACAACGAAAGATAACTCCAGTAGAGGAAGAGGAGACAGAAACGGCTGGGATCTAAAATAAAGAGTGAGGATCCGTCGTTTGTCCACCGGGCCTTCCCAAACCAAGGTGTCTTTCCAAAAATCGTACGTACGCTAAAGAACCGAAAGAGCAAGGCATGACGAACTAAAGCCGCCAGATGGGCAGCAACGTTCCGCGTCTGAGCACATCATAATCCGTAAAGGACAAAATTAAAATAAAAAATCTGTGGACAAGAATTTAAAAGACAATTTTTACCGGGCAATGGTCCGAACCATATACTTCATTTAGAATTTCTATCTTCTTTATCTCCCTGGCCATCTCGGGGGAGGCGAAGAAGTAATCTATCCTCCAGCCCACATTCCTGTCTCTGGCAAAACTCTTCATATCCCAGTATGTATAGGCCTCCGCCTTGTCGGGGTAGAACTGGCGGAAGATATCTACCCAGCCATGGGCTGTAACCTTGTCCATCCAAGCCCTTTCTATAGGCAAGAAGCCGACGTGAGTCTCATTCTCTTTGGGCCTCGCTAGGTCTATGGCCTTGTGGGCGACATTTACGTCCCCGCAGAAGATAATGTGCTTATGTTTCTTGTGTAACTTATCTATAAATTCGAGGAAGTAGTCATAGAAGTTGAGCTTGTAGTGCAGACGCTCCGGAGCACCGCCACCGTTGGGGAAGTAGGTGTTTATAAGTATAAAATCCTTATATTCGGCCATTATTAGGCGCCCTTCCTGGTCATATTTCTCTATGCCGAGGTCGCGTGTAACCTTCAGGGGCTTCTCTTTGGTATATATGGCAACACCGCTGTAGCCCTTCTTGACGGTGGGGAAGTGGAAGTAGGAGTGGTAGCCCTCCGGGTCCCGAAGCTCTGCCGTCAGCTGGTCCGGCATGGCCTTGGTCTCCTGGATGCATAGAATATCCGGTTTCATCTGAAACACGTCATCCAAATTGCCCTTGCTATGCACTGCCCGCAGGCCATTCACATTCCAGGAGATAATGGTGGTCATGGGATTATGTTACAATATTTACAAACATATGACGAAAAAAATTTTGATTGTCGTTGTACTGGCGGCGGTGGTCGTGGCGGCGTGGTTTGTCTATAAAAGCTTGAGAAAAGGCGCGGAACCCCTCTCTTCGGAAGTGGCGGCCGGTTTGAATCTTTCTGAGGTTTCGTTCGAAGGTAAGGTACTTATCTTAGGAAAGGATTATGTCACGGTGCGGGCTGGCAGAGTGCAGAGGACAGACCAGGGCAATATGCTTGTGGAGTACGACAAAGTGGTGTTTTTCACCGACGCGGCAAGGAAAGCGTCTCTGGCGAAGCTCAAGGCGGGGGACACGGCAACTTTCTACGGCACCGGCGCCGACAATCCGGCCGGCAAGGATGAATTCGTGGCGAATAGGGTGGAGGTTTTGAAGAGATAGGATAGTTTAACAAACTTCTAGATTTGGTCTACATTATCACTATTCGTCTAGCATACAACTGACGATTAGATTTCGGGAGGATGCCGTGACAAGGCGGACAAGCTCGACTTGTCCGCCTCTTTTTTACCAAAATCACAATGAAAAAATTTCTACATATTATTCCGGCTTGGGAGGACACGGGCGATATGGAATCCTATGCCAAACTAGCAAATATAGCGAGAAGCAAGGGGTATGAGGTTGTGTCTCACAATGTGGACTGGAAAAAGCCTCTTCACCCTCAAATTTTTCCTGTTGCAAAAGATGATGTCATATTCGGTTTTTCTCTTGGAGCTATCCTCGCGTGGTTCGTGGCTCAAGACTATCCATGCCGACAGGTAATACTCGCTTCGATGCAACCGCTATCCAGCTTCGCTGATACTAAAATCAAACAGGCTTTTATCGACTTGGCCGGGACAGAATTTACAGAAGATTTAATTGTTCATATAAAATCAGAACATAAGGCCGAGAAGCAAGTAATCTTATATGGCGATAAAGAAGGGGAAAAAGGGGACATTCTCGTAGCTAATACCGGGCACGAAATGAACGACTCTTATCTTGAAGAAGTGGGTAAATTGCTCTAAAGAGTCTCATGGCTAGAAATAGCCGTTTTGCCCTTGACTAAGGCCATATTCTATTTCGTACTTGACAAAAGGGTTGATTGGGTGTATGATAGTACTAGACAGTAAGAGGCGGGTAGGGTTATCCGTCTTTAACGGTTAGAACTGCACATCCGCCAAATCCGGCGGGAAAGGGAGGCCATCATGACCAGCAAACTTCGGCGGCTCGTCGTCGTTTCAATGCTGGTCCTCGTGGCCAGCATCCTCGCAGCGTGCGGTGGAGAGGGAAACGGGATCACGAATCCCACCCCTCCGCCTACCGAGCCGCCTCCGCCTTCGCCGGCGGCGACCAGGGTCGAATTCGAGGGCAGCAACCCCATACCGGGGTCTACGATCAGGAAAATGTCGGCGGATTTCAGTGATGGCGACCGTCTCGTCGCCACACTCAAATTCGCTTACTCTGAGAACGATGTCGCGAGGTCGAAAGGCCTCACTGTCGTCCTGAGAGCTTGCCTCTCGACCGACGGAGTAACCGAGGTTCCTTTCAGCTGCTACGGAGTCAATACCCGCGACTCGGCAGTAGGGGAGACAAGGCACATACTAGAAGTGATGAGGAGCTCGGAGGAAGTGACTAAGACCGAGTTCATCATTTACGACGTGACCCGGTACGTGCCCGATGTCAACACGAAAGTCGACGGCGGGCCGTTCCACAAGGGGGTAATTCCTGTGTCGTATAACTGGAAGTAGCCTCCGCTTCGTTCTTTCAACTCCGCGCCCTCTGGACGCGGAGTTTTTTGCTGTATAATGGTTTTATGAATTTAAAAAGGAAAATATTACTTTTTAGCCTAATCTTTGTTGGTTTGGTTTCATTACAATTTAACCATATCGCTTTTGCTCAACTTCCTAGCGCTGTATGTAGTTTAGGCGATATATATACCGATGCCGACGGTAAGGTTATCATATCCGGCACGGTTTCGATCGCTAATACATACTCAGGGCCAAGGACAGTATCGATAGATCTCTCTGACACGACAGGCTTGTCGACTGGCGTTTCCAATCAAGTTGGAAATCAAGATTCCATTACTGCCAGTTATACAATATTAAACGTTCCATCAGGCACCTATAGGATTTATTTGGCCGGTCACGTATCGACTGACAGTAATTACGATTGTCTGCAAGAGACTGGTTTTACTATTACCCGTTCAGCTCCGCCCCCTCCACCGCCTCCAACCCCCGCGACTATAAACGTCTCATCGAATGTTTATACCAACTGGGTAATATCGGGCCCCAATAATTTCTCGGGCTCGGGCACTTCCGCAAGCTACAGCGGCGGCGCGGGCACATATTCTATAACGGCGGACGATTTGTACTGCTACAGCAAGAGCATCAATAGCTCTACTCAGAGTGTTGGCGAGGGCGGCACAATCACTTTCTCAATCACCTACAGCAATAGCTGTCCGCCGCCTTCGCCCCCGCCTCCGCCCGCGGCTCCCACCGTGGACCTCCAGTTCAACGGCTCGAACGGCCCGGTGAGCGGCTTCCCCCAAGGGTCTGCCGGCACACTCTCGTGGGTGGTATCGAACGCCAACACCTGCACCGCCTCCGGCGGCACATCGAGCTGGAATTCGCCGTCTTCGAAGGTAGCCACCAACGGCACCTGGAGCCAGTCTTCCGGCGCCGTTGATTCTTCGACAACCTTCTCCATAAGCTGTACGGGCGATGGGGGTTCTGATTCCGACTCAGTCTCGGTAACTGTGGCGGGGCAGAATCCGCCGCCCGCTCCGCCTACCGTCAATCTCAAATTCAATAACTCGGACGGCCCGGTAAACGGCTTCACCTCCGGCTCTTCCGGCACACTCTCGTGGGCGGTATCGAACGCCAACACCTGCACGGCTTCCGGCGGCACTTCGAGCTGGAGCTCGCCTTCTTCTAAGACTGCCACCAACGGCACCTGGAGCCAGTCTTCCGGCGCCATCAATTCTTCGATGACCTTCAACATTTCCTGCACCGGAGCGGGAGGCACGGTGAACGATTCGGTCTCGGTAAATCTGGCCGACCAGCCGTCCATCTGCACCGATACCAATGCCAATAACTACGGTCAGCCATTGCCTTGTACTTACTCCGGCGCCACTGCCTGCACCGTCTCGGCCAGCCCTTCATCGACCGCGAATTTCCCCCTCAATAACGTAGACGTGACTGTCACCGTGCTCAACTGGGATACCACCGCCCACGAATACGACGTGGACTGCACCAACAACGGCTCGTACGAAGAGACGACTTACCTTACTTGGACTCCGCACACTTTCAACAATATCTGCAGTTACTCAGCTCCTGCGACACTCCGCGGCCACGTGAGGAATCTCGCCACGCAGGCGACGGCGGATTGCACCACGCCCATTACAAATTCAAATCGCACCTTGACCGCCTCAATCTCCTCCGGCTCCGGCACAATCTCCGGTACGGGCATCAGCTGTCCCACGGACTGTAGCGAGGTTTACGCCGATGGTACCAACGTCACTCTGACGGCGGCGCCCGCGGCCAACTACACCTTCGCCGGCTGGTCCGGCGCCTGCTCCGGCCTCTCTTCCTGTTCCGTTCTAATGAATCAGAATCGCTCGGTTGCCGCGAGTTTCACTTATTCGCCTTTCGATTATTCTCTCTCGAACTCCGGCAACTCAAGCGTGACCAAGACGAGCGGCAACGCCTACACGCAGAATGTGATTACCAAGGCGCTTGTGACCGGCACGACCCAGGCCGTGACTCTCTCGCTCTCGGGAGTTCCGGGAGGCACTTCTTACTCGATATCGAACGGCGCCTGCTCGCCCAATTGTAACTCGACTATCACCTTCACCGTGCCGCCTTCGACTCCGGCCGGCACTTATCCCATCACAGTCACCGGCTCGCCCTTGAACAGGACCACGAGCTTCAACCTCATCGTCTCCGGCGCGCCGATAAGTGTTTCCTGTCTCGCTTCGCCCCAGACCGCTCTCTTGGGACAAAACGTTACCTGGACGGTGACGGTTTCCGGCGGGACGGCGCCCTTCACCTACGCCTGGAGCGGCACCGGCATCCCGACTTCTCCAGCGCCTTCATCCAATCCTTACACCAGGACTTACTCAACAATCGGTCTTAAGAGTGCTCAGGCCACCGTGACCGACAGCGACAGCATCCAATCCACCTGTCCCGCCGGCACTGTGATGATAAACTTCAATCCCGAGTTTGAGGAATTCTGATACAATCGAGAAATGTCCAAACTGATACTGGTTGCCAACTGGAAGAATCATCCGAGCTCTCTCGAGGAAGCGAAAGGATTGCTCAAGGAAATGGGGAAGAAGAAGGAGTTGTACAAGAAGCTCGCGCTTTTTATCGCACCGCCCCTGCCTTATATGGAATCGGTGTCGGAACGGGCCGCAAGCTTCAGTAAGCTCGCGGCGCAGGACATCACTCTGGTTCCGAAAGGCAATTACACGGGGCTGGTCTCGCTCGATATCCTCAAGAGTTTCGGCGCGCGCCTTGCCATCCTTGGCCACAGCGAGAGACGGGCCATGGGAGAAACTTCGGAAGAAGTTTCTCAGAAAATTAAGGCCGTTCTGCGAGCGGGGATAGTGCCTCTGGTCTGCGTTGGCGAGAATGAGCGGGACAAAGATGGCGACCACTTCGAATTTTTGCGCGGAGAAATCAAGCAATCGCTTGCTGGTGTGAGCAAACAATCTACTTCATCTCTCATCATCGCCTACGAACCTGTCTGGGTCATAGGGAAAAGTGCCAAAGATGCTCTGCTGCCAGGAGACCTCGCACAGTCGGTCATATTTATCAAGAAAGTTCTCTCTGATATCTTCGGCCGGAACACGGCGGACAAGATTTCTATCGTTTACGGCGGGTCGGTCGAGCCGACTAACGCGGGAGCATTGGTCAAGGAAACAGGAGTAGCAGGATTCCTCGTCGGCCACGCATCGCTTAGGGCGAAGTGGCTTGAGGAAATCGCTAATTCACTAATTTCGAAATGATTTCTATTACCGAAGCAGGAAATTTGAACGGCAAAAGAGTTCTGGTGCGGGTGGATTGGAATATTGCCCAGGGAGATGATTTCCGCGTGAGGGCTTCCATGCCAACGCTTGAGTTTCTGCAAAAAGTGGGGGCGAAAATAATTCTCGCCACACATCTGGAAGGTGGAAACTTAGAAGATTTAAGGAAGTTTGTGCCTGCGGGGGTGGAACTTCTGCCAAACCTGCGGGAGAATCCCGGCGAAGAAGCGAATTCGGACGAATTCACGAAAGAATTGGCGGCGAAAGCGGATGTGTATGTGAACGAAGCTTTCTCCGTATCGCATCGCGCGCATGCCTCTATCGTCGGAGTGCCGAAATATCTGCCGAGTTATGCCGGATTGCGTTTCGCCGAGGAAGTAAAAGAGCTTTCAAAGGTTTTTAATCCTTCTCACCCATTCCTATTCCTCCTTGGTGGGGCGAAATTCGAGACAAAAGTGCCTTTGATACAGAAATTTCTCAATATCGCGGATGAAATATTCATCGCCGGGACGAACGCCGTGCCGGCATACGAGACGGAGCTCAGAAATAATCCGAAAATATTCTTCCCGCACGGCGATATTGCCGCTCTCGACGTGGATGAAGAAACTTTGTGTGACCTGGAAAACAGGATAAAACGTTCTGCTCTCATTCTCTGGAACGGCCCCGTGGGGAAGTATGAAGACGGGCTGAAGAAAGGTACGCTTACCATCGCTCAAATGATTGCCGACTCGGGCAAAATCTCTGTTGTCGGCGGCGGAGACACTCTGGCTGCTATAAAAGAATTAAATCTATATGACAAATTCACTTTTGTCTCGACCGGCGGCGGCGCGATGCTCGAATTCCTGGCGAAAGGCACGTTGCCTGGGATAGAAGCGCTTAAATAAATTTCTTAATCTTCTCCGCATTTCCTTCGAAATCCTTCGCGTCGCCTGAAGCGTCATTCGGCCAGACCCAGATGTGGGCGTGGGCGACTTCATCGCCGAAGATTTGCGAGCGTATCATCTCTGTATTGAAAGCTTCTTGTTGCGCTAGAGCGATTTTCTTCACTACTTCGAAATATTCTCCGGCATTTTCTACATTCCAGACCCAACGATAGTGGTTTTTCGGAATCACTTGCACGTGTCCGACGCCGCGCGGGTTAATATCCATGAAGGCGAGGAAAGAATCATCCTCATAAACTTTGTAAGACGGGATTTCTCCCGAAGCTATTTTGCAGAAAATGCAATTTGGGTCGTGCATTTTAATAATTCTGATAATCCACCAGCTGGCCGTTACTGTCGTACAACTCTATCGTCTCGTATTTGTCCGCCCACATCTCCCAGCCGCGGCCGAGGAAGAGGCGCCAGGTCTTGCCCGTGAAGCCGGCGTCTCTGCTGTGGTAAGCGAGGCAGCCCTGGTAGCTGAAGTGCTCCTTGAGATACGACGCGCACGAGCTCGACAGGCGCTTGCCATTAATGCAATTCTCGCAATATTCGCCATCGCTGTCCTTGCCGCCGAAGACGGGCGTCTGGCAGGTCGGGAAGTAGGAAACAAAGTCGCGGCACTCGCGGTCGAGATTCTCTGCTCCCGGCTCAAGCGAAGGCCTGGGGCAATTCTGGGTAAGCGAGGGGACGAAGGCGTAATCCGGCAAGGCCTCGATGTAGCCGGTGCAGACATTCTCCCGGAAATTTTCTATCGGGTAGGGCGATTGTACGGCAATTCTTCCCGTAGTGACGATGGCTCTCTCGCCTGGGCCAAGAGAGATGCCAGGCAGGATAGCCACGTCGGCGGAGAAGCGCTGGAGGACACTACCGCTGTAGTAAGGACGCTTGTCCTTGCCGTTCCTTAGCTGCCAGCCGCCGAGATTCACAGCTGTATCACCCCTGTTCTCTATAGTGATGTACTCCTCGTATGGCTGGTAAGCGTAAGAGGCGTTGCCTGAGCCGATCGAGATGTGGTTTGACCCGTTTGAGCCGGAACTTGCGGCGGAAGAAGGGGAATTGGCGGAACTTATGGACGAAGGGGCGCCGCTTGAACTCACCGTCTCTATCTGGCGGCTGTCCTTGGGCATAGTAATCGTGATGACGATAAGTACGGCGAGGATAATGAGGCCGATGACAGCGCTCTGCCCGGATTGAAGATTCTTTCTCATAAATCCTATATTAATACGCGTGCTAGAATAGTGCCACCATGAGCTATCCGGACCTCTTAGAAACGCTTCTGAAACAGCGCGGTGTAGAGCCCGGGGAAAGCGAAGCATACCTTAAGCCGGATTACGGCAAGCTCTATGACCCACTTCTCTTGCCGGATATGGAGAAGGCAAGAGATAGGGTGATTGAAGCAATCAAGAATTCTGAAAAAATTACCATTTTTTCAGACTACGATGCCGACGGCATACCTGGTGCGGTGGTGCTCTCGGATTTCTTCTCGCGCGCCGGATACAAAAATGTTTCTTTCTACATCCCTCACCGGCACGACGAAGGCTTCGGCCTGAATACTAGCGCGGTGGCAGAATGCGCGGAGAAGGGGACGAATCTTATCGTCACCGTGGATTGCGGCACGGCCGACGCGGCTGAAGTGAAGCGGGCCAATGAATTGGGAATGGACGTCATCGTGACCGACCATCACGAGGCATCTCTCATGCCGGAAGCATATGCGGTTGTTAATCCAAAACGCGCCGGCTCGAAGTATCCCTTCAAAGAACTTTGTGGCGCGGCCATTGCCTTCAAACTGGTGCAGGCGATACTTGCGAAAGAGAATTTCGGTATTAAAGAGGGGATGGAGAAGTGGTCTCTCGACATGGTGGGTATCGCGACTCTCTCGGATATGGTGCCGCTTGTCGGCGAGAACAGAATATTCGCGCGCTTCGGCCTCGATGTGCTGAGAAAATCGCCGCGCCCGGGGCTTGCGGCGCTGCTGAATAATTTAAATCTCGACAGAAAAACGCTTAGCGAAGACGATATTGCCTTCATGATTACTCCGCGCATCAACGCCGCTTCGAGAATGGGCGTGTCTTATGATGCCTTCAAACTTCTATCGACTACTGACGCCGCCGAAGCGCAGATTCTCGCCGACCATCTTGAGAAAATTAACAACGAGAGGAAGGGCGTCGTGGCGAGTATGGTGAAAGAGGCCAAGAAACATCTCAAGAGCCGGGAGAATCTCCCAGCTGTGCTCGTTATAGGCAGTCCGGAGTGGAAGCCATCCTTGGTGGGGCTTGTCGCGAACGCCTTGGTCGAAGAATACGAGCGACCGGTCTTCGTCTGGGCTAGAGATGGCGAGGGAATGCTCAAGGGTTCGTGCCGTTCGTATAACGGCTACGACCTTTTCCAACTGATGGAGCGCGCGGCGCCGAACTTCATCGAATTCGGCGGCCACGCCGGCGCTGGCGGATTCTCGGTGGAGCTCGAAAAACTGCCGAAGCTTGAAGAAAAGTTGTCGGAGGCGCTGGCGGGACTTTCTTGCGATGAAATTTCGGAAAAATCCGGATTTCCAATCTCTCTTTCCGATGTTTCGGAAAATCTTTGGCAAACCGTCGCGCAGTTTGCCCCTTTCGGCACGGGAAATGAAAAGCCGGTGTTTAAAATCAAGAATGCACCGATAAAATCGGTCAGGCAGTTTGGCAAAGAGGCGAATCATCTGGAGCTGGGTCTCGGTAACGGTGTCAAAGCCATTTCTTTCTTTTCCTCCCCTAGCACCTATAACCTAGAACCCAGCCCTTCCTCCTGCACTCTCTACGGCACGCTTGAGAAATCATATTTCCGAAGCCGCCCGGAACTTCGCCTTAGAATTGTTAATATAGAGCTATGATTACCATTTATACCGATGGCGCTTCGAGGGGGAATCCAGGACCGGGCGGCTGGGCCGCTATTGTCATGGACGAAGTTAAGGTGGCAGAGCTCGGCGGCAGGGAAGAACACACGACAAACAACAGGATGGAACTTATGGCCGCCATCAAGGCGCTCGAATATGCCGACAAACTCTCAGACGGGCCGGTTGAAATTTATACCGATTCCGAGTATGTCATGAAGGGCATTACTCTCTGGGTTGAGGGCTGGCAGAAGAGGAATTGGCGGACGATAGCGAAGAAACCGGTTTTAAATCAGGATTTGTGGCAGGAACTGCTGAAAGTTTCCGAAGACAAAAAAATAGAATGGAAATACGTGGCCGGCCACTCCGGGCATAAGCTGAACGACCGCTGCGATGAAGTGGCTACCTCTTTTGCTGACGATATCTCGATGCCTCTCTACCATGGACCGCGCGATTCTTATAAGCATCTTTAGTTTCGCTTTCGGAATTCTGGTTTCGTCATTTTTCTTCGTCCCGCCGGTTGTTGGCGCGTTTCTTGTTTTCATTGCGGCTGGAATCTTGGCGGGAGAGAAAGTCTGGAGCGGCAAGATAGAAAAACAAGTTTTATTTGTCGCGCTGGTCTTGATTTCCTTCAGTTTCGGTTCTCTCCGGTACGCTATAAAAGATTTCTATGAGCCGATTGTTCCGGCAAGTGATGGTGTCGTGGCGAGCGAGCCCGAACAAAGAGACAACGCGACGAGATTCGTTTTCGAATCCGACAACGGCGAGAAAGTTCTGGTGAGTACGGGCATTTATTCTTCCGTCCAATATGGCGACAGAGTAAAATTGCGTAGCAATTTTACAATCCCTGAGCCTTTCGATGGTTTCGACTATCCGGCATATCTCTCGAAAGACGATATTTATTTCGTCGCTAATTTCGCCAAGGTCGAAATCATAAGTTCCGGACACGGCAATCCCGTGAAGTCGGCGCTCTTTAAACTCAAAAGAAGCTTCACCGGGCGGATCAAAGAAACTTTCTCCGAACCGTACGCTTCACTCCTCGCCGGTCTTATAGTTGCAGGGAGAGACGCCATGCCGAAAGATATTCTCGAGGAGTTTAGGAGAGCCGGAATCATTCACATCGTCGTCCTCTCCGGCTACAACATCACCATCATCGCTGATTTTCTCCGGAGAGTGTTCGAGAAAGCGTTTCTCTCAGCAGGAATCCTCCGTCCCAGGCTTGCTTCAACCGTATCTATCGTTGGAATCCTGCTTTTCGTCATCATGACGGGCGCTCAAGCGACGGTGGTGCGCGCGGGCTTAATGGTGCTCGCCGTCATTGCCGCAAAAATGCTCGGCCGGAAGTACTCCGCACCCCGCGCGCTCATCCTCGCGGGCTTCGTCATGCTTCTCGAGAATCCGAAAGTGCTCGTATTCGACCCGTCTTTCCAACTCTCATTCCTCGCGACACTCGCGCTTATCTATGTCGTGCCCGTTGTTGAGAAATATTTGAAATTTATCACGGAGATTTGGGATTTGCGCATTACTATCGCTACGACCATCGGTACTCAGCTCACCGTCTTGCCACTCCTTATATATTCCATGGGCAATTTCTCTCTCGTTTCACTGCCGGCAAACGTGCTGGTACTCCTCATCATCCCTTACACCATGTTTCTCGGCTTCGCGGCGGCCCTCCTCTCTTACGTGAGCGCGTTTCTCGCTCTGCCCCTAGCTTACCTGGCGCATCTTCTTCTCGTCTGGATTCTCTTCGTATCAAATTTTCTCGGCAATATGCCCTTCGCTTCCGTCGCGGTTCCGCACGTTTCAGCATGGATTATTGCGTTTGCGTACGCTTGTCTTTTATTCTCAATAATGTATTTTAAACGTCGGAAAACAGGAGGAATGGTCAATGCATTCAGGCATACTGAGACTTAGCTCAGCGGTACGCTGGTTCACACAGCACGGGGCACTGCTTTCGTGGGATTTTGAGAAGAAGCCCGCGATTGCCGCCGGTTCGACTGTGAACGTCGAAGAGCCGCGCGAGTTCACCTACGACCACACGATCAAGACGGCGGTCCCGTTCGACTGCGTGCAGGAAGAGACCGGCTTTATCTTGCTCGAGGAACTCTCACCTGCCGATCAGGATCAACTTCGAGTGATTTTTCCCGGCAATCCGCTCCTGACCGTACACTGATTCACTTGCGTCGCCCTCGGAAACCAAAAGATTTCCGAGGGCGACTTCGTTTTAATAATTATTGGTGCACCTTGGCGAAATTTTCTTCAACGGTCCGCCAGTTGATGTTCTCGAAAAAGTCTTCGACGTACTGCTTCTTGCCTGAAGGTTGATAGTCGGCCACGTATGAATGCTCCCACATATCGAGCTCGAGAATCGGCACGCAGGCGGAGAGCTGGCCCAGGTGCTGCTCGTCCACCCAATTATTCAAAAGACGCCCGGAAGCCGGGTCCCAGAGAAGCTGAGCCCAGCCCACTCCGCGGGTAGTGGCCAGAGTTTTGAAGCGCTTGAGCCACCTATCGAACGTATCCCATTCTTCTTCTATCGCTTTCATAAGCGGACTGCCTGCGGTGGGCGCAGTTGAGCCGCCGACGAAGTGGGAGAAATAAATTTCGTGGTTTCTCATGCCGTTGAACTCAAATGCGAAGCGCCTTTGAATTTCGCCCAGGGCGTAAGCGTGCTCCTCGCCCGCGCCAACGAGCGGATTGGAGTCTTCGGAGTATTCGTCAACCTTCGCCAAAATGATGTTGGCGTTCTTGACGTAGCCCGCATAGAGCTTCAGGTGCTCTTCAATAGTCTTTGTGGAAATGCCCTTGAGCGAGGGGATATTGAATTTCTTCTCTTCGAATTGTTTGGTCATATATTGATTATACTAAAGACGATGGATTGGAAGAAATACGTCCTGGCAACTCTTGTCTTGGCCAATATCTTGGTCTGGACTTCCGTCTATGGGCAAGGTCCGGGGAATTTGAAAGTCTATTTCTTCGACGTGGGGCAGGGGGATGCGATTTTTATCGATACGCCGACGCACAAGCAGGTGCTGATAGACGGCGGCAGGAACAGGAAGGTGCTCTCGGAATTGGGGAAGGTAATGGCCTTCGGCGACCGCTACATAGATGTGGTTATTGAAACGCACCCGGACGCGGACCACTCCGCGGGGCTTGTGGCTGTGGCCGAGAGATACCGGACGGGTATTAACCTGGACCAAAACAGCGCGAGGCGAGGACAGACGATAGACTTCGGCGACGGAGCGAAATTAACGATTCTTTTCCCGGACCGAGACATATCCGGCTGGGATACGAATGACGGCTCGGTGGTGGCGCGGCTCGACTACGGCGAGGCCTCATTCCTCTTTACCGGCGATGCGACGATAAAGACGGAAAATATTTTGCTGCATTTGGACAAAGACCTGCCTGCCGGCAGGCAGGTTCTGGACGTCGATGTTTTGAAAGCGGGGCATCACGGCTCGCGCACTTCGACTTCGCTCACATTTGCCGAAGTCGTTTCGCCGGAGTACGCCGTAATTTCCGCCGGCAAGGACAATACCTACGGCCACCCGCACAAAGAAGTTTTGAAAATTTTGGAACGCGTCGGCGCAAAAATCATATCCACAATTGATTCCGGCACCATCGAATTTGATACGGACGGAACCATATTGAGATTGAAATAGAACTTTGGTAGAGTTCGATGTGGAGAGTGGCATATGCATAATAGCGTTCAAAGCGTACTTCGCTTGGCCTGCCCGAAATGCGGCGAACCTCTGAAGAATACACACAACAGAGAGCACCGCCGTGACGCTGTCGGCGCTTACATCATTTGTGAATCGTGGGTATGCCGGGCCGGACACGAACATCTGCGTCCGGGCGACGTCTTTCCGCCGTGGCGGGAGGAAGAGTAGCAGAAACATGGCCGATCCTGTACAGGATCGGCCATTGTTCATGCTACAGTTAAAATATCCGGCTCTTTCTTTTTGTTTAAATACGCTCTTCAAAAAGGATGGCAGAATTTTGGAGATGAGGTAGTATGATTGGTACTGGATCTGGGCGACACGTAGCTCGAAAGAGTATTCACAAGAACGAGTGAGTAAAGGCGTGGTGGAGCGGTGAAATGCGTTGATACCACACCTTCCGAGTCCCAGCAGTGGACACAATAAGGCAGAGTGGTCGGCGCCCAGATCCCGTCTTTCACAAAAGAGCCGGAACGTTCCGGCTCTTTCTTTTTTATTAAATAACCCCGGCTTTTTTGAGCACAGAGTGGGCGCCGTTCTTGGCGATGGTTTTCCAGGCGCGGGTGGAGAGGGTGAGAGTGAGGGTTTTCTTCAATTCCGGGACGTAGATGCGCTTTTTCTGCAAATTGGGGTACTTCCTCACCATCCCGGTGGGGTTGAATTGGGTCGCACGGGTCCTGTTGGAGTATCCGCCGCCGACCTTAGACGTCTTATGTAGAACTGGGCATGTCTTAGCCATTGCTGCGCTATACTATCAGAATGGAATTCGTATTTCAAATAGCCATCCTAATAATGTCGGTTGTTATCCATGAGGTTTCCCACGGCTATGCTGCAAGCTACCTTGGTGATGAGACGGCCAGATGGCAGGGGCGGCTGACGCTTAATCCATTAAAGCACCTCGACCCGGTGGGCTCTTTTGTTGTGCCGGTCATAGCTTATTTGACAGGTGGATTCATCTTCGGCTGGGCGAAGCCGGTGCCGTACAATCCGTATAACTTGAGGCCCGGCCGCTGGTCGGAAGCCATTGTCGCGGCGGCCGGGCCGATTTCGAATCTCTCCATCGCTCTGATTTTCGGCTTCATACTGCGCTCGGGCGTCACTCTGGGCTGGGCGAGCCAGTCCTTCGTCACCATTACGGCCATAGTGGTTTTCATCAACATCGTCCTGGCCATCTTTAACCTCGTACCCATAGCGCCACTCGACGGTTCGAAGCTCCTATATGCTCTATTTCCCGAAAATACGCTCAAATTCAGGCAATTCTTTGAACGTTACGGGTTAATGTTAGTGCTCTTTTTCATATTCTTCCTCTGGTCATACCTTTTTCCGGTAATCGCTTTTGTCTTTCGGCTTATTACCGGTATTGCATTTTAGGCAGTCTTTTAGTACAGTATTGGCCTGCCAATGGCAGGTTTTTAAATGTCCACTATCAATCAATTGGTAAAGAAAAAGAGGAAGATTTTCCGCCGCAAATCGAAGTCGGTCGCTTTGACGCGCTCGTTTAATACGCTTAAGAATCGCCCCGTATTCAACTACTCGCCCTTCAAGCGGGGCGTGGCCACCAAGGTTACGACCAAGACTCCGAAGAAGCCGAACTCCGCTATCAGAAAGATTGCGAGAGTGCGCCTGACCAACGGCCAGGAAATTACGGCCTACATCCCGGGCATCGGCCACAATCTCCAGGAGCACTCGGTCGTCATGGTGCGCGGCGGCCGCGTCAAGGATGTAGGACTCCGCTACTCTATAGTCCGAGGAGTGCTTGATGCCACGGGCGTTGAGGGAAGAAAGCAGGCAAGGTCTCAATATGGCGCGAAAAGGCCTAAAAAATAATGCGACGCAAGCTTAAAGCCAAGCCGAAAATAGAAGCCGATTATCTCTATGATTCCGAGAGAGTGACCAAATTCGTGAATTACGTCATGCAGGAAGGCAAGAAGGCGACCGCGAGGAAGGTCGTTTACGCCGCTTTAAATGAAATAAAAGAGAAGACCAAGAATGAGAACCCGCTCGAAATTTTCGAAACCGCTCTCAAGAACACCGGCCCCATGATGGAGGTGCGGAGTCGCCGAGTCGGAGGCGCGAACTACCAGGTGCCCCGCGAAGTGCGTCCCGAACGCCGCCAATTCCTCTCCATGAAGTGGATAATTGACGCCGCCAGGCACAAGAAGGGCAAGCCCATGGCAGAGAAACTAGCCGAGGAGATTATCGCTGCTTCAAACAACGAAGGCGAAGCTATTAAGAAGAGAGAAAACATGCATAAGATGGCGGAAGCGAATAAGGCCTTCGCCCACTTCGCCTGGTAGTCGGTTGTGCTTCTTGTTTGCTTCCGTTTGCTTGTTTTCTTTCTCAAGCGGGTATTTGATGTATTAGGAGGTTTTCATGTTTAAGTGCGGAGACAAAGTACAGCTCGTCGAGAAGCCGAAACGCAGGGGGAAGAGCCCCATTCCTCTGGTAGTGCTCGAGGACAGGCGCTCCGAGATCGTTCTCAAGGACGAAGAGACTAACGAAACTGTTACCTTCGCCCACATGACCCAGTACGACGGCTGGAAGATGCTCTTCCCCGATATGGAAGGGAAGCGATGTTTCAGCCAGCGCGGGCCGACGTATGACATCGTGAAGGCCTGACAGGGACAAGTGGAGGTTGGAAGCCCGGCGCTTACGCGCCGGGCATTTCGTTTTATAATGAGAGAGTGTTGAAAAACATTTTCGTCCTCAGTCTTTTTTTAATCCTTCCGGCGCCGGTCGGAGTTTCGGCTGAAGAATTATTGCCTGCCATCTGCCGGCAAGTGCTTGAGCCGGACGATAAAACTACGGTAACGGAAATTATCCGGGGCCAGCTTACCCAGAGGGCAAAGGAGTTGCCCGGTCTGGTGATAAATGAAGTGAAGGAAGCGGCGGATGCCGTAGCGGAGTCCGTAGCGGGGAATCTCGAGTCGTATAAAAATTCTTCTTTATCCCCGCGCGTTCTCGGCACCAGTACGGCATCCAAGGTCAGTTTCTTCGATTCCGCTTATGACGAGGTCATAAGCGGTCTCGCTTTCCTCATCCGCCACTGGTTCTGGACATTTGCCGGTCTGGGGCTTGTAGTTCTCGGCTGGTTCCTGCGATTTTAAAGATTGCAACAAAAGGACAATTAATATATAGTTTTCTTGCCCTAAGGGGTTTTATTTATGCAACGAGATTATCCGCTGGAAAAAGTCAGGAACTTCGGCATCATCGCGCACATTGACGCGGGGAAGACCACCACTTCCGAGCGCGTCCTTTTCTATACCGGCAGCCAGCACAAAATCGGCGAAGTGCACGAGGGTGATACCACGACCGACTGGATGGAACAAGAGAGAGAGCGCGGCATCACCATCACCGCCGCCGCTATCACTTGCTTCTGGGCCCCATCCTATGGCGGTGATAAGTATCGCTTCAATATCATCGACACGCCCGGCCACATCGACTTTACCGTGGAGGTGAAGCGCTCGCTCCGCGTCCTCGATGGTGCCGTCGTCGTCTTCGACGGTGTTGCTGGTGTTGAGCCGCAGTCTGAGACCAACTGGCGTTACGCGGAAGAGGCGCAGGTGCCCCGCATCTGCTTCATCAACAAACTCGACAGAACCGGCGCTTCCTTTGAGCGTTCGTATCAATCCATCCTGAATCGCCTCTCCAAGAAAGCCGTTCGCCTGCAGATTCCCATCGGCGAAGAAGACCACCATGAGGGCGTCGTCGACCTTTTGAAGATGAAGGCCTACTACTTCGAGGGCAACATGGGCAACCAGGTGGTAGAGAAGGAAATTCCCGAGAGTTTGAAGGAGCAAGCGCAGAAATATCGTCACGACCTGGTCGAGCGCATCGTCGAGAACGACGAAGCGATGATGAATGATTATCTCGAAGGCAAGGAAGCGACGCTTGAAGATTTGAAGCGTGTTCTCCGCAAAGCTGTTATAGAAAACAAAATTTTCCCGGTTATGACCGGCTCCGCGCTCAAGAACAAGGGCGTTCAGCTTGTTCTCGATGCCGTTGTCGACTACCTGCCTTCTCCTCTAGACATCCCGCCGGTCAAAGGCACTCATCCTGATACCGGAGAAGAGGTGGTGCGCCACGCATCAGATGAAGAGCCTTTTGCCGCGCTCGCCTTCAAGCTCCAAGCAGACCCCTTCGTCGGCCAGTTGACTTTCTTCCGCGTCTATTCCGGCACAATTGAGGCGGGCACCTATATTTATAATTCCACTACTGGCACCAAGGAGCGCCTCGGCCGCATCGTGCGTCTGCAGGCAGACAAAAGAGAGGATGTGAAAAAAGTTTTCGCCGGAGAAATTGCCGCCGCGGTGGGTCTCAAGGATGCCAAAACCTCGCATACTTTCTGTGATGAAGCCAATCCCATCGCTCTCGACCAGATTAAGTTTCCTGAACCGGTTATCTCGCTTCGCATTGAGCCGAAGACCAAGGCCGACCAGGAGAAGATGGGTATGGCGCTCAAGCGTCTCTCCGACGAGGACCCGACCTTCCGCATCAAGTCCGATGCTGACACGGGCGAGACGGTTATCATGGGCATGGGCGAGCTGCACTTGGAAATTATCGTCGACCGCATGAAGCGCGAATTCAGCGTCGAAGCAAACGTCGGCAAGCCGCAGGTCGCTTACAAAGAAACCATCCAGGGCGAAGCGGAAGTCGAGAACAAATACATCAAGCAGACGGGAGGCAAGGGCCAATACGGTCACGTCAAGATTAAGATTAAGCCGCTTCCTCACTATGATCCGGAGGAGAAGGTGCCGAAGAACGCGCACAGAGAGCCCGGATTCGAATTCATCGACGCGATCAAAGGAGGTGTTATCCCTCAGGAATTTATCCCTGCCGTTGAGAAGGGTATTAAAGAAGCGATGGACAGAGGCATTCTCGCCGGTTACAAGATGACCGACATTTCCGCCGAGCTTAACTACGGTTCTTATCACGATGTGGACTCCTCGGAAATCGCGTATAAGATTGCGGCTTCGCAGGCCTTCCAGGAAGCGGCCAAGAAAGCAAGGCCGGTCATCCTCGAACCTATTATGAAAGTGGAAGTAGTGGTGCCGGAGAAATTCATGGGTGACATTACCGGCAATCTCTCGGGCAAGCGCGGGCAGATTGAAGCGATGGAGGACCGCGGCGACCTGAAAGTCGTCCGGGCCAAAGTACCTCTCTCGGAAATGTTCGGCTATGTCACAAACCTGCGCTCAATGACCGAAGGCCGTGGCTCTTCGACTATGGAATTCGACCACTACGCCGTCGTGCCAACCAACGTCGCGACCGGCATCATCGAAGCTCGCACGGGAGGGAAATAAGGCTTGACTTTATATAAATTTGGGCGTATAATACAGAAAGACTGAAGGTTTGAGGCCTTTGCCTCTGAAGGAGATGTAATGAAAAATTGGCTGCTCGCGTTGTTGTTCGTGCTCGCGTGGTTCGGCGGCCTGGCGTTGCTGGGATATGAGGCCCAGCGTACGCAGGCCGAGAACGCGGCCTGGCAGAAAGCGGTTGAAGAGAGTGCCACGGCGCTCTGGCAGGCAACCGGCGGCGCGGAGTACGACAAGCCACACTTTCCGCTCACGCCAGAAAAGTTCGCGGAGCTGGCGGCAGAATCCGCCGTCCGGGAGAAAAACCAGCGTGACCACATCGAGCGTCTGCAGGGAGAGAACCGGCGGTTCCGGGAGGTCACCTTCCGCCTTGGCGAGGCCATGGACCCCCGTTCAAGGCTGACCGAGCCAATACCCTCGTTGCCGGGGGAGGTATTCCTCCCCCAGAGGTACGACGACGTCAATACGCCGGAGACCCTCGAGGGACTCGTACGGAAGGTCCTGAAGAAGGATTTCTAGTCGGGGCAGCACGGCAGGGCAGGACCAAAGGTCCTGCCCTTTACATTTTTAGGCCTTTTCTATACTATGGCGCTTACGTCTATAAGTGCCATGCTCTTTGAGATCCTCTCAATAAGGTATCGCACTTTTATGACGCGCTTCCAGAACCGGAGAAAGCAATGGTTCTCGCGCGCTTTCTTTGTTTTTGGAAACAAAAATTGACCAATTAACTTTAGAAATAACTTACAAATAAAATGGCAGAATTCGACAGAAGCAAGCCGCACGTCAACGTAGGCACCATCGGCCACGTCGACCACGGCAAAACGACTCTTACCGCCGCCATCCTGAACGTGCTTCACCGCGCTGGCAAGGAGGCGACCGTCAAGGGCGTCGACCAGATTGACAACTCTCCGGAGGAGAAGGCCCGAGGCATAACGATTGCTCTCTCTCACTCCGAATACGCGACCGACGCGCGCCACTATGCGCACGTTGACGCTCCCGGACACGCCGACTACATCAAGAACATGATTACCGGCGCCGCCCAGATGGACGGAGCCATCCTCGTGGTTGCCGCGACTGACGGCGTGATGCCCCAGACCCGCGAGCACATCCTATTGGCAAAGCAGGTCGGAGTGCCGAAGGTTGTGGTCTTCCTCAACAAGTGCGACATGGTAGGAGACAAGGAACTTATCGACCTTGTCGAAGAAGAGGTGAGAGACCTCCTCGACAAGTATGAGTTCGACGGCAAGAATGCCCCGGTCATCCGCGGCTCGGCTCTCAAGGCTCTTGAGGCCACCGGCATCGACGACGAGTGGTCGAAGAAGATTCTTGAATTGACGGACGCTCTCGACACCTACATCCCTCAGCCGGTTCGCGAACTCGACAAACCCTTCCTCATGCCTATCGAGGACATATTCTCGATTGAAGGCCGAGGCACGGTGGTAACGGGCAGAATTGAAAGAGGCGTGGTGAAGGTCGGCGAAGAAGTTGAGATTATCGGTATCAAGGATACGACCAAGACGGTCGTGACCGGCATCGAAATGTTCAACAAATCTCTCTCCGAGGGACAGGCCGGTGACAACGCCGGAGTGCTTCTCCGCGGCACCAAGAAGGAAGACCTTCACCGCGGCCAGGTGCTCGCCAAGCCTGGCTCTGTGACTCCTCACACCGACTTCACTGCAGAAGTGTACGTCTTGAAGAAGGAGGAAGGCGGACGACACACGCCGTTCTTCACCGGTTACAAGCCGCAGTTCTACATCCGAACCACCGACGTTACCGGAGAGGTCGCACTCGCCGAGGGCGTTGAGATGGTCATGCCGGGCGACACGGCGACCTTCACGGTCAAACTCGTGGCACCAGTCGCCCTCGAAGAGCAGCAGCGCTTCGCCATCCGAGAAGGAGGCAAGACTGTGGGCGCGGGCGTTGTGACTAAAATAATCAAGTAAATGGCAAAAGCCGTTCCTTCCAAGAAAAGAGCTTCAAAAAAAGCTTCGGTAGAAGAGGCATCTTCCAGGCTGCGCATACGCGTGCAGGCTTACGAATCGAAGATTCTCGACCTTTCGGTCAAGCAAATCATCGATACCGCCCTGCGCTACGACGCGAAGATTGAGGGCCCGATACCCCTTCCAACCGAGAAGAAAATCTATACGGTGAACCGCGCGGCGTTCGTGTACAAGAATGCGCGAGAACAATTCGAAATGCGAATCCACAAGCGGCTCATCGACATAGTGAATCCTTCCGCTAAGGTTATCGAGGCATTGACCAACATGTCCCTGCCTTCGGGAGTGAACATCGACGTGAAAATGATATGAAAGCCAAGAAAATAAACATGACCCAAATGTTCCTTGCATCAGGCGAAGCCGTGCCGGTAACCTTGGTCATGGCTATTAACGAGGAAGACCTGTCGAAGCTCGCTGACGGTGATAACATCACCGTCAGCGGAATTTCGAAGGGCAAGGGCTTTCAGGGCGTGGTCAAGCGTCACGGCTTCAAGGGAGGCAGACGCTCCCACGGCCAGAAGCACAGCGAGCGCGAGGCGGGCTCCATCGGCGGCGGCGGACGCGCTGGAGGCCGCGTGGCCAAGGGCATGCGCATGGCAGGGCGCATGGGCGGCGACCGGGTCACCGTCAAGAATCTCAAGGTTGTGATGGTCGTCCCCGAGTCGAAGGAAATCTACATCAAGGGTGCCGTGCCGGGACGAAGGGGTTCGCTCGTGGAAATCAAGAAATAACATGGAATCAGCACTCCACAATCTGGAAGGCAAGAAGGTCGGAACAGTAAAACTGCCGGAGAGTATCTTCGGCTTGCGCTGGAATGCCGACTTGGTGAAGCAGGTCGCGGACTCCATTCTCTCTTCGCGAAGAAAGAATGTCGCTCATACCAAGACCAGGGGCGAAGTGCGCGGCGGCGGCAGAAAGCCTTGGCAACAGAAAGGCACCGGCCGCGCTCGCCACGGTTCGACCAGGAGCCCCATCTGGGTCGGTGGAGGCGTTACTCACGGTCCGAGGAACGACAAGAACTTCGAGCGCACCGTTTCGAAGAGTATGCGTGTCAAGGCGCTCTACACGATACTCGCGCAGAAGAACCGCGACGGAGAAATCCTCTTCGTCGACGCCCTCTCTCTGCCGGAGGGGAAGACTCGCGCCGCGGTAAAGGCGCTTAAGAACTTCGAGCATGTCTTCTCGAAGAGGAAGAATGCCCTGGCTATCGCTCTCTCGGCCAATAACACCGATGCGAAGAAAGCCTTCGGCAATCTCGGCAACGTGGAGGTGCTTGAGGCGAGAAATCTCGACCCCATCACTCTTCTCCAGTACAAATATCTGATGATTGAGAATCCGGAAAGGGCGTTGGGGGCACTCCCCAAGATGAAGAAGACAAGAAACCAAAATGTCAAAGCTTAATCTCAAGCCGAATAACGTGCTCTATGGCCCGCGCATTACCGAGAAGGCCGCCATCTCCGCCGACAAGTCGAATGTCTACGTCTTCGAAGTCGCCCCGTCAGCAACCAAAGCCTCGGTGGCCGCTTCGGTGAGAGAAGCGTATAAGGTAACGCCTACCGGCGTAAGAATCGTGAACATGAAGGCGAAGAAAGTCTTCGTCCGCGGCAAGCGGGGAGAAAAAAGCGCGGTCAAGAAGGCTTACGTCGAACTGAAAAAAGGCGACAAAATAGAATTGATTTAAATGAAACACTACAAGCCCACAACCAAATCGCGACGCAATATGTCCGGCATCAACTACCGGCAGTTCGTGACGACCAATGAACCGGAAAAATCTTTGACCAAAGGTTTTTCCAGAGGTAACGGGCGCAATAACACCGGCCGCGTCACTACCCGCCACAAGGGCGGCGGACACAAGCGGCTTTTCCGCGCGATTGACTTCCTCTTCGACAAGCGCGATGTGCCATTTGTCGTAAAAACCGTTGAGTACGACCCGAACCGCTCCGGCTTCATCGGACTGGCCCAGTACAAGGATGGCGAGAAGCGCTATGTTCTCCTTCACAATACGGCGCAGGTTGGCGACGAGAACGTCGTCTCCGACAAGGCACCGATGATTCCCGGCAATAGGATGCCTCTGGGCAACATGTTGGTGGGCACTTTCGTCTACAACATCGAGCTCAAGCAGGGCGGCGGGGCGAAGCTCGCCCGCTCCGGCGGCGATTATGCCGAGATTCTCGCCAAGGACGGCGGCTATGTGGATATAAAATTGCCTTCGACCGAAGTGAGAAAAGTTCCCGTGAACGCCTGGGCGACTATAGGCGAAGTTTCCAATAATGAAAACAGGCTGGTGAAAATCGGCAAGGCCGGACGAAATCGCTGGCTCGGCATCCGTCCGACCGTCCGCGGCACGGCCATGAACCCGGTGGACCATCCGCACGGCGGAGGCGAAGGCAGACAGGGCCGGGGCCGCCGCCGCGCCATTTCCATCTACGGCAAGCCGACCGGCAAGGGCCAGAAGTCCCGCCGTTCGAAGAAATATTCAAACAAGTTTATCGTCAACCGCAGAAGGGTTGGCAAGAAATAGTTTGACCGTAGCCACGTTTCCCTTTACTATCTGGAAGGACGTTTTTCTTTCTGGAGGGACTATGATGAGAAAGTCGGAGTTCCTAAAGCGGGTTCGCGAGGCGGGTGAGGAATACAAGAGGGTCGTAATTGATTCGGGCTTCACCGCGGACCCTCTTCCCTATATCCGCAAACACGGTCTCGTCACCGACGGGCAAACTGACGTTTGTGGAATCGTGAGTCTGCTGCGGACGCTCGATGGGCCAAGGAGCTGCCGCAAGCTCTCACTTGGGGACTTGATTCTCCTCGAGGAAGCATGGGAACGCTTCGATGACCAGCAGCAGGCCGCCGACGCGCTCATGTGCGAGGGCGTGATCTAGGGATGATGTGCGAGGGCGGACCGGTCGGTCCGCCCTTTGCTTTTTCCATAAATTCCTGTAAAGTGGCGTGCGTAAGGTCAAAGACAGCGAGCAGGGGAAACCCAGAAGTCTCGCCGAGATCAAACTCTCTTAGGCCTTATATTTATCAGCTTAGCCAATTTCAAATGGCTATTACACGTGAGAAGAAAGTTCTGATAGTGGACAAACTCTCGAAGGCCTTCAAGTCGGCGACTTCGGTTGTCTTCGTGAACTTCAAAGGTCTCTCGGTGGGGAACACCACGGCTATGAGGAAGGCGCTCAAGGAGAGCGGCATCTCTTACACCGTGGCCAAGAAGAGTCTCACCAGCCGTGCGCTAGATGAAGGCAAGATTGAGGGTAAGAAACCGGAAATGCCGGGCGAACTCTCTCTGGCTTGGGGTGAAGACCTGATTTCTCCCGCCCGCGAAGTCTACAACTTCATGAAAAAGTTCCCCGAGAATCTGAAAATTCTCGGCGGAATCTTCCAAGGGAAGTACGTTGGAGAGGCGGAAGTTCTCGAGATGGCCAAGATTCCGACACTCGTTGTGCTTCGAGGCGAGTTTGTCAACATCATCAACTCGCCAATACAGAGATTTGCGATTGTGCTTAATGAAATTAGTAAAACAAAATGACTGAAAAACTAGAAAAAATACTTAATGAAGTGGGAGAACTCTCGGTACTCGAACTCAATGAGCTGGTAAAAGCTTTTGAAGAAAAGTTCGGAGTCTCCGCGACAGCCGTCGCTGCCGGCCCTGCCGCAGCTGCGGGTCCTGCCGAAGATGAGAAGTCGACTGCCGATGTCGAACTCACTGACAGCGGCGCCAACAAGATTGCCGTCATCAAGGTAGTCAAGGAAGTGCTCGCTCTGGGCCTCAAAGAAGCCAAGGACCTCGTCGATGCCGCTCCCTCCATGCTCAAAGCGGGCATGAAGAAGGAAGAAGCCGCGGAATTGAAGAAAAGGATCGAGGAAGCTGGTGGAAAAGTGACATTGAAATAATAAAACCCGGCCTCTCGAAACAAAAACCGCGCGATTGCGCGGTTTTTGTTTGAGGGTACAATACGGGCATGAATTCCGTTTCGCTTATTTTCGGCTCTGAAGCGAAGGTGAAGATTATGCGCCTTTTCATATTCAATCCGGGTGTGGCCGTACGCTCCTCTGAGGTTGCCCAACGGGCCAAGATTAATCCGGCCTCGGCCCGGCGTGAACTCCACAATCTTTCCAAAGCCGGACTTCTCAAGAAGAAGGGTAAAGGTTTTGCCCTAAATTCCTCCTATATTTATCTGCCGGCCATTGGCAACTTCCTTGTCGACGCGGCGCCCATCTCCGAGAAGGAGATTGTGAAGAGATTGGGCAAGGCCGGCATCTTGAAACTCGTTCTCATTTCCGGCGTATTCCTCCACGACTCTGACGCCAGGGTGGATCTTCTCGTCGCGGGAGACGACCTGAGCCAGGCGAAGCTTAGGCAGGCTGTTGCCGGAATAGAGGCCGAGCTTGGCAAGGAAATCCGTTATGCCGCCTTCGATACGGCCGATTTCCAGTACCGCCTGGGCATCTATGACAAGCTCGTCCGCGACATCCTCGACGGCAGACACCACAAAATTTTGAATAAATTGGGGATTTAACCTGCCTGCCGGCAGGCAGGGCTATCCACAGCACTGAAAAAACCCTTATTGTTAGGTAGTATAATGTTTACATACCCCTTTTAAAGTGGTAATTAACAATTAAGTCATTCTGTCTAGACATATGTTATTAAACACATGGAGCGAAGTATTGAGACTCTCTTTCCAGAACCTCTGGGTGGGAGTAGTCAACTTCGTCCCGAACCTTGTTGTCGCGCTGGTGATCCTCGTTCTGGGCTGGCTCGTAGGAGCTCTCCTCGGCAGGGCTATCGCGCAGGTTGTGAGGTCTCTTAGAGTGGATGAAGCTCTGCGCCGCGCCGGCCTGGAGTCTTTCCTCCGCCGCGGAGGCGTTGACCTTAATTCCGGGGCTTTCCTCGGCGCTTTGGTCAAGTGGTTTGTAATCGTCATGTTCCTGGTTGCGGCCTTCGACGTGCTCGGCCTCTCCCAGGTTAACCTCTTCCTCCAGGAAGTTGTCTTGGGCTACTTGCCTCGAGTGCTCGCGGCGGCCTTGGTCCTCCTGGTTGCGGGAGTTATCGGTGACGTAACCGGCCGCGTGGTCGTTACGGCCGCCCGCACCGCGGGCGTGCATTCCGCTCACTTCGCCGGCGCTGTCGCCAAGTGGGCCATCTGGATCTTCGCGATCCTGGTTGCGCTCTCCCAGCTCGGCATTGCAGCCGCCTTCAGCCAGACTCTCTTCACAGGCATCGTTATCGCTCTCTCGCTCGCCTTGGGCCTTTCCTTCGGCCTTGGCGGACAAGACGCGGCAGGTCGCTTCATCGAGCGACTCCGCTCGGAAATGAAGGGTAACTGACACAGAGGTATTATTCTAGCTAGGTAATACCTTCAAATTGGCAAAACCGCCCCGACGGGGCGGTTTTGCTTTGCCCAAGGGGAAAAGTTGACTTAAACGCTTATTTTCTATACTATATCTCGGCAAGCGTTTTCGACGCTTTTATTTTTGAAATGGCACGTTCATCCTCCAAAGGACCATATGTCGACCCTCGCGTTTTGAAGAAAATCGAGGGCAAGAAGCCGACCGAAACCGGCGTTATTAAGACATGGTCTAGAGCCTGCCAGATTGCTCCGGAGATGGTCGGATTCACCTTCGGGGTCCACAACGGCAAACAGCATATAGAGGTATTCGTCACCGAGGACATGGTTGGACACCGCCTCGGTGAATTTTCGCTTACGCGAAAATTCGTCCGTCATGGAGGCAAGATGCAGAAGGAACTTGAGACCAAGCAGAAAGAAGCCGAGATTACCGCCGCGAAGTCAGCGAAGTCCGCAGCAGATAGTAAGAAGTAAGATTTATGAATCAGGCAAAGGCACAACTCAATAGCTACCGCCAGTCGCCCAGGAAGGTGCGTGTCGTTGCCGACCTGGTGAGAGGCAAGTCGGTGAGCCAGGCCTTGGACATTCTCGCTTTCGTGCCAAAGCGCGCCGGAGAGCCTTTGAGAAAGCTCGTAGCATCGGCTTATGCCAATGCGGGCAAAGCAGAAAATCTTATTGTCAAAGAAATCAAGGTTGATGCCGGAGCCACTCTCTCCCGCCGCCGCCCGCGCTCAAGAGGCATGTCCAATCCCGTGAAGAAGCGCACTTCGCACGTAACAGTAGTACTTTCGGAAAAAAAGTAACATGACACACAGAGTCCATCCATATTCACACCGCCTGGGAGTGCTCCGCGACTGGAAGAGCCGCTGGTTTGCGGCCAAGGGCAAATACAAGACTCATCTCAAGGGAGATGTTCTCATCCGCGAATATTTAGAGAAGAAGCTCCACGGTTTCTATGTCGCGGATATCGAGATTGAGAGAAGCGCCAAGGCCCTTCGCGTCATCATCTCATCTTCGCGCCCCGGCATGATTATCGGCAGACAAGGCGACGGAGCCGACAAACTTCGCCAAGAGCTCAAGAAGATTCTCGAGAAGCATGACCTGCTCGACGAGAAAGTCGATTTGAAACTCGATATCAAAGAGGTGAAGAACGCCGAGGCCAATGCTGCCATCGTCGCCCAGATGGTGGTCGAGGGGCTGGAGAAGCGCCTGCCCTTCCGCCGGGTAATGAAGCAGACCGTCGAGAAGGTGATGGCCAACAGAGACGTCGAGGGAGTGAAGGTGATGCTTGCCGGCATGATTACTTCCGGTATGTCGAGGAAGGAGACGCACAAGAAGGGTCGCATCCCGCTCCAGACCTTGCGTGCCGACGTGGATTACGCCACCAGCCGGGCGAGACTGCCGCTCGGTTCCGTGGGAGTGAAGGTCTGGATATATCGCGGAGAGATTTTCAATAAATAACATGTTATTCCCCAAGAAAGTTAAATACAGGAAGTGGCAGACCATGAGGACGAATAAGGCCAAGCACAACAGGCCTGCCACAAGGGGCGTTACCGTCGCTTTCGGCTCCTTCGGTTTGAAGGCTCTTGCCGGGGCGCGCATCCGCTCGAACCAGATTGAAGCCGCGAGGAAGGTGGTCTCGCGCTCGGTAGGCAAGACTGGCCGCTTCTGGATTAGAATTTTCCCCGACATGCCTTATACCTCGAAGCCAGCGGAAGTGAAGCTCGGCAAGGGCAAGGGCGACCTCCAGGGCTATGTGGCGCCCGTACTGCCGGGGAGGATTCTCTTTGAGGTTGACGGTATTCCAGAAGCAACCGCTCGCGAGGCGTTGAGGAAGGCGGGCACGAAGCTGCCGCTTAAGACCAAAGTAGTGGCCAGATAATTTATGAAAAAGACTACTTACAAAGGCAAACCGAAAACCGACCTCGTCAAAGCGCTCTACGAGCAGCGCGAAATCCTTTCGAAGTTCCGCTTCGGCGCCGCCGGCTCGAAGACTCGAAATGTCAAAGAGGGCCAAGCGGCAAGGAAGGAAATTGCCCGCATAATGACAGAATTAAATGCAAACAAATAATTCAACAAAGGGAAAAGTGCTCAAGGGAACGGTCGTCTCCGACAAGATGAAGGATACCGTTGTCGTGCTCGTGGAACACTACGAGAAGCACAAGAAATACGGCAAGTTTGTGAAAAGCGGCAAGAAGTTCAAGGCCCATGACGCCGGAAATACCAGAAAGGTCGGCGAGAAGGTCGAGATCAGGGAATGCGCGCCGATTTCGAAGGATAAGCATTTTGTAGTAATATAATTGTTTTTCAATATTATTTAAAAACAACATGATTCAGCCGCGAAGCATAGTGCAAATAGCAGACAACTCGGGCGCCAAGCTTGGCCGCGTCTTCAAAGTGCTCGGCTCTTCGAAGAAGCGCTACGCGCAGCTGGGGGAGCTCGTGGTGCTCTCGGTGCAGAAGGCCGAGCCCCGAAAGCAGGTCAAGAAGAAGGACGTGCTCTTCGGTGTGGTGGTGAGACAGAAGGCGCCCTTCCGCCGCTCGGACGGCACTTACGTGCGCTTCGACGAGAACGCGGTCGTCATTCTCGACAATGCCAAGAAGGAGCCCTTGGCCGGACGCGTCTTCGGCCCCGTGCCGAGAGAGGTGGGGGAGGCAGGATTCCAAAAAATTATTTCCTTAGCGCCGGAAATCGTATAAATTTATGCACGTAAAGAAAGGCGACAGCGTAATAGTGCTCGCGGGCAAGGACAAGGGAACTGTCGGCAAGATTCTGCGCGCCTTTCCCAAAGAAAATAAAGTTCTGGTTGAGGGCGTGAACGCGAAGAAAGTTCACGAGAGGGGAAAGAGCAAGGGCAAGGGCCAGATTATCGAGAAGAATTTTCCGATTCACATTTCTAACGTAAAACTTCATGGCAAGTCTTAAAGAAAAAACGAAAAAGATGCCGGGATACAAGAATCCCATGCAAGCGCCGCGGCTCATGAAGGTCGTGGTCTCCGCCGGCGTGGGCTCCTTCAAAGACAAGAACAAATTCAAGATTGTCGAAGACCGTCTGGCGCGAATTACCGGACAGAAGGCCGCGCCGAGAGGGGCAAAAGTCTCTATCGCCACTTTCAAAAGTCGCGAAGGCGACGTGGTGGGCTACCAGGCGACGCTCCGCGGCAAGAGGATGCACGACTTCCTTGAGAAGCTGATTCACATCGCTCTGCCCCGCACCAAGGACTTCCGCGGCATCCCGCTCTCCGGCGCCGACGAGATGGGGAACTATACTCTGGGCGTGAAGGAACACACTATTTTTCCCGAGACTTCGGACGAAGAATTGAAAGATGTGTTCGGCTTCGCCGTGACTATCGTCACCACCGCCAAGAGTAAGGACGAAGTAATCAAGTTCATGACGCACCTCGGCTTCCCGTTTAAGAAATAATGTGTTAGAATCTCTCGGCTCTTATGGCAAAAACATCAGTCATCGCAAGAAGTAAAAAGAAGCCCAAGTTCTCCACTCGGGCTACTAATCGTTGCTTCCGCTGCGGCCGGGGGCGCGGCTACATGAGAGACTTCGACATTTGCCGCATCTGTTTCCGTGAGCTTGCGAACGAAGGCAAGATTCCGGGCGTCAAGAAGGCCTCCTGGTAAATTTATGGACCAAATCTCCAACTTCATCATCCAGATCAAGAACGCGGGCCTCGCCGGACACGAGAGTGTTGCAGTCCCTTATTCGAAGCTCAAGGAAGCCATAGCTCAGGTGCTGAAGAACGAGAAATTCATAAAAGATTTCGAAGTTAAAACCGCCAAGGGCAAAAATGTTCTCGAGGTGAGTCTCCTTTCCGAAAACAGGATTCCGAAAATCAACGGCGTTCAAAGAATTTCCAAGCCCTCAAAGAGAATCTACAAGAAAGCGGGCGAAATGCGCCCGGTAAAGAACGGCTACGGCGCTCTCATCGTTTCAACTTCGGCCGGAGTGATGTCGGGCCGTGACGCCAAGAAGCAGAAGCTCGGAGGCGAAGCGCTTTTCTCCATCTGGTAAACAAAAATATGTCACGCATAGGCAAAAAAGGAATAACGCTTCCCGAAAAAACCGAAATAAAAGTTTCGGGCGGACTCATTTCCGTCAAGGGTCCTCTGGGCGAGCTCTCGCGCCCGCTTCATCCCGTGATTGAGGTGAAGGTGGAAGGCAATCACGTCTCGCTTACGCCGAAGAAAGAAACTCTGGAATCCAAAGCGCTCTGGGGAACCTACGCTTCGCACATTTCCAACATGGTTTCGGGGGTGAACAAGCCGTTTGAAAAGAAGCTTATTCTCGAGGGCATCGGTTACAAGTCGGAGGTCAAGGGTGACAAAATCGTTTTCGCTCTCGGCTTCTCCCACCCGGTCGAAGTGGCGATACCGGTAGGACTCAAAGTGACGGCCGAGAAGAACAACATCATCGTGTCCGGCTCCGACAAAGAGATGGTCGGAGCTTTCGCCGCCAATCTTCGCGCGCTGAAGAAGCCGGAGCCCTACAAAGGCAAGGGCATGCGCTACCACAACGAAGTAATCGCGAGAAAGCAGGGTAAAAAATCGACTTAAGATTTTTTAAAATCATGAACAAGCAATCAGCCAGAGACAGGAAGAGAAAGAAAATCCGCGCTAAGATTTCGGGCACGGCTCTCCGTCCGCGCCTTTCTGTCTTCAAATCAAATACCGCCGTTTACGCGCAGCTTGTTGATGATGCAGCCGGCAAGACTCTGGCTTCGGCCAAGGGGACCGATGCCGCTAAAGTAGGCAATGAAATTGCCAAGGCGGCATCGGTCAAAAAAATCAATTCAGTCGTTTTCGACCGCGGGGGTTACGTTTATACCGGCAAGGTGCGTGCTCTGGCCGAAGCGGCGCGCGAGGGAGGACTCAAATTTTAATTTATGGAAGAAAAACAAACACCAGGAGCTGTTACGGCAAATACTCAGACGGGTCAAAAGCATACTTCCGACAGGCGGGAACGCCGGCCGGGACGGCGTCCTGCCCGCAGGGAAGCGCGCATCAAGCCGGAATTCGACCAGAAAATTGTTTCCATGCGCCGGGTAACCCGCGTTATGGCTGGAGGCAGGCGCTTCAGCTTCTCGGTGGCGCTCGTGGCCGGTAACAGGAAGGGCCAGGTGGGCGTGGGCCAGGGCAAGGCGACAGACACGCCTGTCGCCATCGAGAAGGCCTTCCGCGACGCCAAGAAGAACATGATTACCGTCAATACGACCAATACAATGTCCATCCCGCACGACACCGAGGCCAAGCACGCCTCCTCCTGGGTGAAAATCAGGCCGGTAAGAGGCAAGGGCATCCTCGCCGGCAGCTCCGTGCGAACAGTGCTTGAACTCGCGGGCCTGAAGGAGATAGGAGCGAAGCTCATGTCCAGGAGCAAGAACAGTGCCAACAATGCCTACGCCGCGGTCAAAGCACTGAAGAAGCTCGAAACCACCAAGCTCAAAAGCTGGCACAAATAGTTCGACTACGCTCACTATAAATAACATGCAGTTCCACACGCTCAAAAGAAAAACTCCGAACAAAACTTCCCGCCAAGTCGGGCGCGGCGGCACGCGCGGCAAGACCGCAGGACGCGGCACCAAGGGTCAGAACGCCCGCGCCGGTCACAAGAATCGTCCAGAGCTCCGGGATGTCATTAAGCGCGTGCCGAAGCTCCGCGGCCGCGGCAAGTCTTCCCTTAAATCTTTCCAGCCCAGACTTACCGGCGCCACTCTCAAAGAAAAGCTGGCAGCTAAAAGCTAAAAGCTGTAAGCTACACTCATGTCCAAGGTCTTAGAGAAACTCCAGTTTATTTTCGGAGACCCGACGTTGCGCAGGCGCATCTTCTTCGCGCTGGGACTTCTCGCCGTGGCTAGAATCTTCGCCGTCATCCCCATCCCGGGCATTGATGTGCTCCGGCTCCAGTCCCTTTTCTCCGGCAGCGAGTTTCTGAGTCTTCTCAATATCTTCTCGGGCGGCGGTCTCTCGAATCTATCGATAGTCATGCTTGGCGTCGGCCCCTACATCACGGGCTCCATCATCATGCAACTCATGACGGTCATGTCGCCGAAGCTCAAGGCGCTGTATCAGGAAGAGGGCGAGGCAGGCAGGAAGCGTTTCGCGCAGTACTCACGGCTCCTCACAGTACCTCTGGCCCTTCTCCAGGGATACGCCTTTATCAAGCTTCTGCAGAATCAGTCGGTTCTGCCGCCATTATCTTTCACCCAGCTCGGGGTGGACCTTCTTATAATTGTCGCGGGCTCGATGCTTCTTGTCTGGATAGGCGAGCTTATAACGGAATTCGGCATCGGCAACGGCGTTTCGCTCATCATCTTCGCAGGCATCGTGGCGCGTTTGCCGGCCACTCTCTCGCAACTAACATTTACCTTCGATGCCTCGCAGCTGCCAATATATCTCGCGGGGCTCGCGGTAGCACTCCTTGTCACCTTCGGCGTGGTTGTGGTGACGGAAGCGGAGCGGCCGATACCCATTACCTATGCCAAGCAGGTTCGCGGCGGGAAATCCTACGGAGGTCTCTCAACCTATCTTCCCTTGCGAGTGAATCAGGCTGGCGTTATCCCGATAATCTTCGCTCTCTCGCTTCTCCTTTTTCCCCAGATGATTTTCCAGTTCCTCTCGCAGTCCAATGTCTCAGCTGTTTCCGGCCTCTCCAGCTTCTTCCTCGGCCTTCTCGCCAATACCTGGTTCTACACCAGCGCTTACTTTGTCCTGGTAGTGCTCTTTACCTACTTCTACACGGCAGTCACCTTCGACCCCGACCAGATTTCGACCAATTTGCAGAAGACGGGAGCCTTCATTCCCGGCGTGCGACCCGGACTTTCTACCGCTGATTACATTTCACGAGTGCTGACGCGCCTCACTCTCGTCGGCGCGCTCTTCCTTGGCGTTATCGCTATTTTGCCTCTTATATTGCGTTCTATTACCGGCATTCAGTCGCTTGCCATCGGCGGCACGGCGCTTCTCATCGTGGTGTCGGTTGTCATTGATTTGGTAAAAAAGATAGACGCGCAGATTTCGGTCCGCGAATATTAATTTCTTTTGGGTTTATAATGATTGTGTGCTACAAACAATCATTTTCATCGGTCGGTCGGGGTGCGGCAAGGGGACTCAGGCCGAACTTTTCAAAAATCGCATCAGAAAGTTCGAGCCAGACCTGCCTGCCGGCAGGCAGGTTCTCTACGTCGAGACGGGCGAGCATTTCCGCCGCTTCTTGCGCGGGGAAAACTTCTCTGCGAAGCTTTCCAAGAAAATTTATGAAGTTGATGAGCGCCAGCCGGACTTCCTGGCCTGTTACATGTGGTCGCACATACTTTTAAGCGAGCTTGATGCCGACATGCACCTAGTCTTCGACGGGGCGCCGCGGGCGCTCGATGAGGCGGAGATTCTCACTTCGGCCCTGAAGTTCTACGGCCGGGATAAGCCGGCCGTGATTTACATAAATGTTTCGCGGGAATGGTCCGAGAAGCGGCTCCTGGCGCGCGGCCGGGCCGACGACGTCAATCTCTCGAGGATAGACAAGCGCCTCGACTGGTTCGACAAGGACGTCATGCCGGCGGTTGAATATTTCCGCGCAAACCCGTATTATCGCTTCTTCGAGATAAACGGCGAACAAACCATAGAAGAGGTGCACGCCGAGATTATCGCGTCGCATGACTATTCGGCTTAAAAGCGAAAAAGAAATAGAAATCTTGAAAGAAGGCGGGCGAAGGCACGCCGAAATTTTGCGTCTCCTCGCCGAGATGGTCGAGCCGGGTGTTTCCACTCTGGCACTTGAAGAAGAGGCACTCGCGCTGGTTAAGGCGGGCGGGGATAAACCCGCCCATTTGGGTTACACGCCCGCGGGAGCGAAGAGGCCCTTCCCGGCGGCACTTTGCATTTCCATAAACGACGAGATTGTCCACGGCATACCCAACGAGACACCGAAGGTGCTGAAGCAGGGCGACGTTGTGGCCATCGACCTCTCGGTAATTCACCAGGGGCTTTTTACCGACTCGGCCATCACCGTGCCGGTGGGAGCGGTAGACGATGAAGCGCGCGAATTGCTCAAGGCGACGAAGCGGGCGCTTGAAGCGGGTATTGCTGCCGCGAAGCCCGGCAACCACACAGGCGACATTGGCTTCGCCATAAGCAAGGTTGTGAGTGAGACGAGGTTTTCTCTGGCGGAAGATTTGGTCGGCCACGGTCTGGGCTATGCTCTCCATGAAGAACCATACGTGCCGAATGTCGGAAGGAAAGGGGAAGGGGAGAAACTGGTGCCGGGCATGGTCCTGGCCATAGAACCCATGGTAAACGCAGGCAGGGGCGGCATACGGCAGATGAAGGACGGCTACACTATAAAGACCAGAGACGGCTCTCGGAGCGCCCATTTCGAACACACGGTGGCTATTACCGAAAAAGGCAACATAGTTTTGACACTTGACAAATAGATACGGTTGTGCTAAGATGGAAAAAGATTAGCCCAAGGAGGCTTACATGAGTCTGTATTGGCGAGTCACATTGTGGCTCGATAAGCACGAGAGAGCGTTTCTGGTGGCGCTGACGATTATCGCGTTCATCGCCCTACTCGAGTGTGTCACGCACTACCTTTAAGCCCGCCAGGGAAGCCCGCCCATGCTTCACCTGGGCGGGCTTTTCTGATAAGATGAGTTTTCCATGATCAAGCATTTTAAAGAAGAACAAACATTCGTCCTGATTAAGCCGGATGCCGTACAGAAGGGATTGATTGGTGAAATCATAAAAAGGTTTGAACAGAGAGATTTGAAAATTGTGGCCCTGGAAATGTTCCAGCCAACTGCGGAACAAATTGATGCCCACTATCCAAAAGACGAAGCTTGGATTACTCGTCTGGGTGAAAAAAGTCTTAGTACTTACAAAAAATACGGTATTGACCCAGTGCCGCTTGTGGGTAGTGATGACCCGGCTAAAATTGGTCCGATGGTACGCAGCTGGGTAATTGACTATCTGACTTCGGCTCCCTTAGTTCGAATGATTGTACAAGGGCTTCACGCCGTAGATACGGTAAGGAAAATTGCCGGACCGACACTGCCATTCCAGGCCGATATGGGTACTATCAGAGGTGATTTCTCTATTGACTCTCCAGCTCTTGCGAATGCCGAGAAACGGGCCGTGATGAATCTTGTCCATGCTTCTGAAACTGCCGAGGAGGCGCAACATGAGATTCAACACTGGTTCGGCAAGAATAAGGTGTTGACCTACAAACGTTTTGGCGTTGATGCGTAAAGGTATTTTGGAGTAGCGTTTTTTGACGAAGCAACAAAGCCACGAGTACGGAATATTTTGGACCCTTCGTCTATATATTATCAACAAGAAAAAGTTTTCTCGCACGTTATAATAGTGGCAGGGTTATTTGAGGTATTATCTAGCTAAAACATTTTCAGGGAGTCGTATGTCTCTCTGCCTCTCGGGGCACAGAGCTGACACCCACCTAGTTTAGAAACTAGGGTATACCAAAATAACCCTAACGGAAATCCCGACTTCGGTCGGGATTTCCGTTTATGCTAGACTTATTCAATGAGAAAAAATAATTTCATACTGTTCCTTGTCCTTTTTCTCGCGATAATTACCACAGCGTTACACTTTCTGGCCGGCGAATTATATTTGTACTGGACTTATTGGTGGTTCGACTGGATGGTACATTTCCTGGTCAGTTTTGCGGGCGGACTCGGGCTATATTGGGGACTTTTTCTTTCCGGTATTATTTTTCGCGGCGCGCCGAGGAAAAAAATTTTTGCCGTGCTGGCGGTTTTCCTGCTGGTTATGGCCGTGGGGATAGGATGGGAAATTTTTGAATACGTAAACGGCATTACCGACGCTGTCGAAGCCAAGTATTATCTAGACGTTATGCATGACCTTCTATCTGACGCCGTTGGCGCACTTCTCGCGGTGTTTATTGGAATAAAGCATAATCCTTCCGTTTCTATGTTAAAATAATACTTTAGACTGTTCTCACAAAGGAGGAGGAGTTGTCTCTAATCATCAGTTCGGATTTCTTTTGTTTTCTCGAAGCGCTGGCTAAAAAGCCGGACGGCAAACCTCTATGTTTCTACCAGAGTGATATGGACTTTCTCTACGTCATTTGCGGAGATGGTCCGTGTTCCGACTGGGGTCGGCTAAGTATCGGCCAAATGATTTTCCAGGGAGTGGATGTCATTCGTAAGATGTGGCCGGAAGACTGTGTCGACAGCGACAGCTTCGCCGGACTTGAAATCTGGGGAGGGGTCCAGAATTTCCTGAGCCACAACTACAGGTCTGCGCTCAAGGAAAAATACGCCGAATACCAGCAGCAGCACAATGCTCACGAATGGAAAACGCAGGTATCGGAGATTATCGATTTCCTGATCGCCGACAAGCGCGGGTTGTCGAAGTCTATCTGGCCGGTTTGGCAAGAGAGGGTAAGGAGAGCTCTTTCCGAACAATGTCCAGAAGTCCACATCCCACTCCTGCCACTCTGAATCAAAACGGCCGACTTGCGTTGGCCGTTCGCTCTTACTTCACAGTTTCAATAATCTTCCTGAAAGTTTCGGGGTTGTTTTGTGCTAAGCCGGCGAGAATTTTTCTGTCCAAAGCGATGCTATGCTTTTTCAAAAGTGGAATGAACTTGGAGTAGGAGAGGCCCTCGGCCTTGAGCAATGCCGACATGCGGACGTTCCAGAGGCGGCGGAAGTCGCCCTTCTTGTCTTTCCTGTGCGCGAAGGCGTAGACGCCGGCATGGACGATGGCTTCGTTTGCCATGCGCTCCTTCGATTTCCTGCCGTGGCGGTAGCCCTTAACCTTCCTGAGAATATTTCTCCTCGACTTAAGCGCGTTTACTCCTTTCTTTACTCGAGTCATGTTACTTTATATTAACTAGATATCTGGAAGCAGATTTATTCGAAATATGAAATTCCGACGAGCGGTTCTTGGCCGATTTCGCCGGTCGCCTGTCCTTGGCGTTGAAGTGGTTCTGGCCGGCCTTCCTCGAAAGGAGTTTGCCGGACTTGGTCACCTTGATTCGCTTTGAATATGACTTATTAGTCTTCATAGCAGGGCTCTATAATACGGATTTATCGAGGTTTGTCTAGCCTGCCTGCCGGCAGGCAGGGCCGTTGGGTTAGGCCCGTTCGATGAGGCAACTCATGCCCTTCGGGCTCTTCCTGGCTGGGTCGGCAATCTTGTAGTCCACGGAGATGAGCTGGAGCATGCGCTCAATCCTCTCTTTGAGGAATTTCTCGTCCATGTACTTGGAGCGGCCGGGGAGGAAGAGGTCCACCCGCACCCTGTTGCCCTCGGTAAGCCACTTCGAAGCCGACTTAGCCTTGAGCATGAGGTCGTGGTCGCCGGTGCCGAGCTTCACCTGCACGGTTTTGACCTCCGAGGAGCGCGGCTTCTTAGAAGCTTTCTGTTTCTTGTTCTCCTCGTAGAGCCACTTGCCGAAGTCGGCGATTCTCGCTACCGGCGGGGTGGCGCTGGGAGAAATTTCTATGAGGTCGAGCTGATGTTCAGAGGCCGCCCTGATGGCTTCTGAGAGCGTGAGGACGCCTAGGTTCTCCCCTTGGGGCCCGATGACGCGTAGTTCGCGTGCGGAAATCCTATGGTTGATGCGAGGTTCTGGCAACTTCTGTGTATAACTTATATTGACGTTTATTATATGCTATTAACACATGGAATACAAACACAATCCGCCGACCCTGCACGAGTTGAGAGCAACGCTTACGGCGCTTGGCCACGGGCAATACCGGACGCACCGCTCGGTCCTGACCAGGTCCGAAAGGTTCGCCGTCTTCATACATAAAATAATCGGCTCACTCGGGTTCTTCTTCATCATCCTCGTCTGGACTATTGTCTGGCTTGCCTGGAACATGCTCGCTCCGGTCGAAGTGCGCTTCGACCCCGGGCCAGCTTTCGTCATTTGGCTCTTTGCTTCCAACATTCTCCAGCTTATTCTCTTGCCCATTATCATGGTCGGACAAAATATAGAAGGCAGGGCCGCGGAATGGCGCGCCCAGAAGGATTTCGAAGTGGACCGCCGGGCTCAACAGGAAATCGAAGTGATTATCGCACATCTCGAAAATCAGAATGAACTACTGCTCGAACTTTTCCGTAAGATAGACAGGAAGTGATTCGTCTCACATTGCGAGGGCGAATTACTAGCTAACGCAAATCTATGGCATCACGCAAACAGCGGGAAGCGGCCCGCCGCAATATCAAGAAAGCGCAGGCGGCGCGCCGGGCGAGGTCCTCTATGAACAGCCGCGAATCTTAAAAGTGACAATGAAAACCCCGGCTAATGCCGGGGTTTTCATTGTCGGGCAAAATTTATATAAAGGAATATACTTACAATAGACTTGCTCAAGGAGGGACATATGCCTCAGATTGGTGGTTCGAGAGATTTGCGTAGCTCGGCTGCCGCTATGGTGACGTGTTTCTCTGTCCAGCTGAACGGCAGGCACGCCAGCGTTCTCGACAACATCTGCGAGGAAGTCGACAACTTCTTCGTGGAAGTGGAAATGGTTCTCGGGGGAGAGATGAGCCCTTGCGAATCATACAACATGGCGATGCGGGCGCTCGCCAACCGGAACATGACGAAGAAGGATTTGTTCCGGATCGCCAGCCGGTATCGGGCGCTTGTTTACGACCACCAGGCGGCCTTTTCCGACAAGGAATTTGAGGAGGTCATCTCACTCATCAGATTTCTCACGTCGGTAAGCCAGCTTGACGCCGAGAACTACGGGCAGTTCGCGTACAAGCAGATTCAGGAACAGACGGGAATTTCTTAAGTGTGGGCACAAACGG
>Ga0155378_14_pt2 | contig 34290 bp, 43 predicted proteins | sample RifCSPhighO2_02_FD_106346 | JGI IMG/M metagenome (GOLD analysis project Ga0155378, IMG submission 106346) | Candidatus Zambryskibacteria bacterium RIFCSPHIGHO2_02_FULL_43_37
TCCGAGAGCGGATTGAAGCCGTGGCCAAGCAGTTCGACGGCGTGGCATCTGTTCGTCTAATGCCGGAAGACCTCTTCCAGCCATAAATATTTAAATCATGCAGCCGGAAATCCGCACCATCCTTACAGGTACCCTTCTTATCTTGGTTTTCGGTTTTTTCTCCTATGCCGTCATAAGCCACTCGCTTGAAAGTCCGAACAATGCATTCGCCGGCAGCTGGGCCTGCACAGCCGATGTGCAAATCTGCCCCGACGGTTCTGCCGTGAGCCGGGTGCCTCCTTATTGCCAGTTCGCGCAGTGTAAGAATCAGTAATAGCAAGCGTCTCTCATACGTCGAGGCTCATAATCTCATCGTGTCTGTGTGCTCAATCAATATGCCACTTGCTCTCGCTCTTCTTGCCATCATAAATCTCAACGCCTTGAGCGCCAATCCGGAAGCTCAAGTGACGCCAGCCGTGTCTGAAGCGGCTCCGGAAATGGTGGAGGTTGTAGAGGTGGAACGCACGCAGAAGGGCATGCTCTTGGCTCTTGTGCCCATAACCTTCAACGTAAGGGCAACTGCGGACGCGCGCGGCAATGTGAAGCTCGAGTATCCCTGGTACTCCGCCCTCACCGTGGACAGACGGCAGGAAGTGGAGACTAAGGCGAGAGTCGCCGTGCAGAATGCCATGAAGGGTAGACTTGTCGGCTTGGTTGTGGCAGAAGGAGAAGCGGAAAACCCTTATTTCACGCCCTCTGAAGCGCAAGCTGTGGAAAAAGTGTTGATAAGTGTGCTCGAAGAGACTCCTCTCGTGGTTGATTGAATATTATTAACGCATATAATGTTCCTAGTTCCTACCTCTACCTCTGAAAGACGTGACGACTGAAACACCGGACCGGCCAGATTACTCTAAGAAAAGGTAAACAAGTTCGTAGTTAGCGGTTTCTAACCTTATTAGAAGTAATATTTGGCGTGTTCACACGTCTTCCAAGATGGAAAAAATAAATAGTTTTGTTGCAATTGACCGTGTTGCGGGCGTTTTCGGGGAAGTTTACGAGAAGGAAGCCGACGCTATTTTCCGCTTTTGTCTCCTAAGGACAAGCAACAGGGAAATGGCGCTTGATTTTACCCAGGACACTTTCTTGCGGTTCTGGAATTCTCTCATGCTAGAGAAAGACATCAAGAATCATCGGACTTTCCTCTTTACCATAGCAAGAAATCTTATTATCGACTGGTACCGCAAGAAGAAACCATTCTCCCTCGAAACCATGATGGAGAACGCTGCGGAGGGCCGGTCCAGTTTCGCACTCGCTGCGCTCGACAATGTCGAAACGAACGCCGAGGCGGGGTTCCTCATCAGGAAAATCGGGGAACTACCGGAGCCGTACTCAAATGCCGTCTACCTGCGCTGCGTCGAAGAGCTGAAGCCGCGCGAGATATCGGAGATTCTAGGCGAGTCGGCCAACGTTATCTCAGTTCGCATAAGCCGCGGACTGGAGCAACTGCGAAACATGCTACATATGGAAAATGGAAAACCAAAAACCGCGAATACATGAGTGCATAGATGGCAGATGCCCTCCTGACATAGATTTGGTGAAGGAAATCGGCCTCTCTCCTCTCGAGAAAAGGGCGATTTTCTTTTGCCTGCAGAATGAAATCGAGAAGACCAGAAAAAAGGCTGCAAAAACAGCCGCGCCTTTATTGTTTTTAAAAAGCCCTTAGTTTATTTATAAAACAGAGATTCGACGGCGTCCCACCAGCCGTTCTGGTTCTGGTCGCGAATGGCCGGGTCGGCGTTGAAGCAGCTCTTATTTTCTTCCCCTTTGTTCTTGAAACAGAAGCGCATACCAAGCACTCTCGGTTCGCCCGAGGAAGTGCGGGTGAAGAAGAGCAATATCTGGACCAAGGCGTTGCCCTCGGCGGTCTCGACGGGGTCCGAGACCAGGACGATTTGCCTGTCGTCATAGTAAACGGTTTTGAAGTCGCTGCCGCGCAAATCTTTTGTAAAAGCCGCCACGCTTTGCATGAGATTCTCACACTCGGCGAGAGTTGCCGGATTCTTGCAGGTTTCCGAAACTTGGTGGGAAATGCTTTTTACCCCCTCGAGATTATTCTCGGTCGCGTAAGTCCGGTACTGCTCGAATGTATTCCATGCGGCGACTCCCGCAGGGTCTATGGGAGCGGTGTTCAACTCCAGATTGAGATTATCGATAAGCGGAAGGTTAAGTTTGTTCCCGTAAAAGAAAATTCCGACGGTGGCAAGCGCAGCCGCAATGGCAAAGTATTTTTGCATACATTCAATATAACATGTTAAAATATCCAAACAATGATTTCCTTTGACCGTGTTTCAAAAATTTATCCCGACGAGTCCGTCGCGCTCGATAACGTATCCTTCTCGATAGAGCCGGGAGAATTCGTCTCGATAGTCGGCCCTTCTGGCGCCGGCAAAACTACGCTCCTGAAGCTCTTCCTTGCCGAAGAGAAACCGACCGAGGGAGATATTTTCTTCAACGACACGAATATTCACAAGCTTGGCAAGAAATCTATCAACGATTTCCGGAGGAGAGTGGGCATGGTTTTCCAGGACTTCCGTCTCCTGCCGGGGAAAACAGTCTACGAAAATATCGCCTTCACCATGGAGGCGGCGGGGAGAACCGATGAAGAAATAGAACAGGATGTCCCGCACGTGCTCGACCTGGTTGACCTCTCCTCGAAAATCTGGAACTTCCCCAAAGAGCTCTCCGGCGGCGAGAAGCAGCGCGTGGCCATAGCCAGGGCCTTAGTCAACGAGCCGGATGTCATCATCGCCGACGAGCCGACGGGGAACCTAGACCCGGTTAATACCTACGACGTGGTGCAAATATTAAAAAAAATTAACGACCTCGGCACTATCGTCATCCTGACCACTCACAACAAGGGTATAATAGATTCGCTGGGCAAACGCGTCATCGCCATGGACAAGGGGAGAATCGTCCGCGATGACAAATCGGGCAAGTACTACATATGACCAGAGAGATGCTTACAACGAAACTGAGGAGAGTGATACGGACGGGCTTCTTCAACTTCTCGCGGAACGGAACGGTCTCGCTCGCCTCGGTCCTCGTCATGACGGTGACCCTTATGACTATCGGGCTTATCTCCTTCTCCGGGGCGGTGCTCGAGACCTCGCTCGCGGAATTGCGCGACAAGATAGACGTGAACGTCACCTTCGTGCCAACGGCCTCTGAGGAGGAAATTCTTTCCATAAAGCATTCCCTGGAATCCCTGCCGGAAGTACTTCTCGTCACTTACGTGTCGCGCGAGGAGGCACTGACCGCCTTCAAAGAGAGGCACGCAAGCGACCAAGCCATACTCGCGGCACTCGACGAATTGGGGGAAAATCCCTTGGGCGCCGTCCTCAATGTGAAGGCCCGCGACCCTTCGCAGTACGCCTCGGTGGCGGATTTCCTTGAGGGCGACAACACGCTCTCGCAGGGCGGCCTTACCATTATCGACAAGGTAAATTATTTCCAAAACAAGACGGCCATCGACCGTCTCAGCTCTATCATCAACTCGGCCGATAAGCTCGGCTTCGCCCTGACTATTATCCTCGCGGCCATCTCCATCCTTATCGCCTTCAACACTATCCGTCTCACCATCTATATCGCCAAGGACGAAATCAGCGTCATGCGGCTCGTCGGCGCCTCGACGACCTACATCCAGGGGCCCTTCGTGGTGGTGGGTGTTATCTACGGAGTGATGGCCGGGATTCTCACATTACTTATCTTCCTGCCTCTTACTTACTGGCTCGGAGGGGTAACAGAAAGCTTCTTTACCGGCTTCAACCTCTTCTCTTATTACACCGGCAATTTCCTCCAAATCGCGGGCATTATCATGATTTCCGGCGTGCTGATAGGAGCATTGTCATCAATACTTGCGGTTCGTAAATATCTAAAAGTTTAACCTGCCTGCCGGCAGGCAGGTTTACTGTATCGGATTTTGTCCTCTGATGAGCCTGATGAGAATCATGATAATGGCTACCACAAGCAGGACGTGTATGAAGCCGCCCAGCGTGTAGGAGGTCACGAATCCCAGAAGCCACAAGATGAGAAGAATGACGGCGATGGTGGTAAGCATGATATGTTGTTATTGCTAATCTCTAATTTAGACGTTATTCACAGGGGAAAATTACAGCCGAGCTCGGCTGTGGTATGGTAGAGCTTAGATTCGCGGAGGTGAACAATGACCTTCATGGTCGTCTGTGTCGGTGGCTGCAAGCGGACTATCAGAACCACGAGCCACTGGTGTGAGTCCGGCAAGATGTGCTCTGAGAAAGAGCACCGGGTGGTTTGTGTGCATTGCCGGAGGAGGATTCGCAAGAGCATGGAGATGCAGATTAATGCCTTGCGGGACCCGGCGAAGGAGAAGCTTGTGGCACAATCGCGACACGTTCCGCCACGCAAACTCAGAATCGAAGGAGAGAAATAATCAACTCTTCATACAGCACAACCCGAAAGGGCCGGCTCCGCCGGCCCTTTCTTCATTATTATTAATTTAAATTCTAATCCTTGCGATAATGCTTGCCGATGTAATACGGCCAGATGATGATGCCGAGCACCCCTTTCCAGAAGGAGAGTCTCAAATATCCGATGCTAAAGAGCCAGCCGATAGCCCACAAAGTTCCCAATGCATTTTGTTCCATGTTTCAATTATAACTCTTTTTCAAAATTGAAAAAACACTAATTTTGCTGTATTCTTGGCCCGTATTGCGGGATCATCTAATGGCAGGATGCGACACTCTGAATGTCGTCATCTAGGTTCGAATCCTAGTCCCGCAGCAGGAATAAAAATGATAAAATACCATTATGACAAACAAAAAGCTTTATAGAAGCGATACGGACAAGGTCTTCGCCGGCATTTGCGGAGGGCTGGGGGAATACTTCAACGTCGACCCGGTGCTCTTGCGCCTTTTCTGGCTTCTGGTGGTCATCTTCACCGGCTTTTTCCCGGGTGTGGTCGCTTACATCTTCGCCGCTCTCGTCGTGCCGAAGAAGCCGGCATCCCACCACGCACCGCATGAAGCCGCTTAAGGTCAAAGAAGATATCTCTACTGGCATCGTTCATAAAGTGCCGCCAGATTTTCGTGAGGTTCTGGCTTCCGATGCGAAAGCGCTGGCGGCGTGGGAGGACATTACACCCCTGGCAAGGAATGAGTGGATATGCTGGATTATCTCCGTCAAAAAGCCGGAAACGAGAGCTCACCATATCAATCGAGCTCAAACCGGAACTCAAGGCTGGCAAACGCCGCCCCTGCTGCTGGGCTGGCTACCCGCATTGCTAAGAGGGCATTAAAGCAAGTGTGATATCCTAGGGCTTATGGAAATTCTGGAATTTGGCACCAAAAGGGCGAATGAAGAGCGCCGCGATGGCGGCTGTGCGGTTGTCTTTGACCCTGTGACTCAGAAATACGGAGTCAACAGACACACCAATGGTCTCCTCGGTCTTTTCTCCGGCGGGGTCGATGAAGGAGAGGATATTCAAACCGGAGTGCTTCGAGAGGTTGCTGAGGAAAGCGGCTTGCATGACTTTTTGCATGTCGAAAAGATTGGCGAAGCTCTGACTCATTACTACCACATATTGAAAAAAGTTAATCGTGCCGCTCACGCAACTTGTTTTCTGGCGATACTGAAGAGTAATCATCAGGTACCAATTCACCATGAATCGCACGAGACTTTTACGCTGGATTGGGTAACCTCGGAAGAAATATTTTCCAACTGGGATTCCTTCAATGAAAATCATGACCACGACCACTGGATATACTTTATGAATAAAGCGGTGGCTAGGGCCAAGGAGCTGGGCTATGACAAAACCAGTTCTTAAATGAGAACCTTTCTTGTGTGAAAAGAAACATTGATTTTTTAAGCAGTTTATGGTATCATGCGGGCATGGCTAAGAAAATCTCCACCAAAATCATGCCGGATGAAAGGCCGCTTACCAATGCCGAGTTTCTCGAAAGCTATAACAAAAACATGCCCGAAGGCTACCCTCGCGTCACACTTTCCCAGCTTGAGAGATTCAAAGAAGTGCACGCTTCACTCTTTAAGAATAAGGGCGTCTGGACTCTCGACCATCACCGCAAGCGCATGATCGACTGGCTTCCGCAGAATATTTAAGACGCTTATTATGAAAATTTTTATTCTAGCGATAGCGCTGCTTGCGGTTGCGATTCTCGGCGTATTTTTTGCACGCGGACGAGCGATAATAAATTATCCCTCGTCTGGCACGGACATCGTCGCCTTCGGCGATAGTCTTGTGGAGGGAGTGGGTTCTGCGCAAGCTGGGGGATTCGTAAGAATGCTTTCGGAAGATTTGAATATCCCCATCATCAATCTCGGCGTTTCCGGCAATACGACAGCAGATGCTTTGAAGCGAATTAAAGAACTCGACAGATACAAGCCGAAGGTTGTCATGATTCTTCTCGGCGGGAACGACTACTTGCAGAAAGTGCCTAAGGAAGAAACTTTGGCCAATATGAATAAAATTATTGATGAAGCGCAAAAAAGGGGAGCCGTTGTACTGTTTCTCGGATTGGATAAATCATATGGTTCGCTGGCAAAAGAAACAGGCGCCGCGTATATCCCGGATATTCTTGGCGGCATCTTGGGAAATAAGAATCTGATGTCTGACAGTCTCCACCCGAACGACCTTGGCTACCGGCTTATGGCCGATAGGGTAAAACCCGTTTTGAAAGAGCTTATCGACTAATACGTTTAATACAAACATGGCAAAAGCAATTACAACGCTTATAGTGTTGGCAGTTCTTATCGTCGGCGGCATCTGGCTCTACAACAGGAACGACAATGTCGCCACAGAGGGCGCTCCGACGGATGAGAACTACACCGGCACCGGCGGCCCGGAAGCGGGTTATGATCCTCTTGACCTTGATATGGACGGCGATGTGGACGCAGATGATGCCGCCTACGAAAGCAAGGGATAATTATAAATAAAAAGAAAGAGCCGGCGGAGAATCGCGTTTCCGTGGGCTCTTCTTGCTGGCTCTAAGTTTCTGCGCTCCTGTTAGTCGCCGAGGCTGCCAATTTGGCGACTGTAGAAATGATTCCCACGGAATCCTTCTTCTCGGAAGGAGTGCGGGCTCACGCGCAGAGAGATCTCGGCCTGCTTGATTTCCGGGTGTTTTTCAAGCACATCCCGCAATATCTGCATTGCGGCACCCTCCTGAACAGGCTCGTCGCTCTCGAGAAAGACCATCATCCTCATTTTGTTGCCTCCTTTTAAAAACATAACATCTGTTGCTTAATAAGTCAATGTAACCTTTTATAAAGAGCGGGACATATATAGGGTAGAAGGCGTACAATAGTAGTCTTATGAGACTCGAATGGATGGTCAGGGATTGTATTGACGGGAATAAGCAGTGCTTCCGCCTGCTCTACGACGCCACCAAGGATGGAGTCTTCAGACTCATCCGGGCGAGGGTCGGGAGCCGTGACGAGGCGCTCGATATTCTCCAGGACACCTACCTCGACCTCTGGAGAGCTTTGAGCGGCGGCAAATTCGTTTATCATTCCGATGGTGAATTTCTGGCCTTTCTCTGTGCCATAGCAAGGAGGAAAACCGCGAGATTCTACCGCTTCAGACCGGCCAATGTATCTCTCGAAGACATGGAAGATTTGGCGGCGGAATCCCAGGTTGACGAGGCAGAAACCCTGCACGTCTTAAGCTCGCTCAATAAACTTCCGTCTCTCGACCGGGAAGTTATGCGGCTCCGGTATTTCGAGGGACTTGAGCTCAAGGAGATTGCCCGCCTTCTAAAAACAGGAGAAGATGCGATAAAAACGCGGCATCATCGCGCAATAGCAAAATTGAGAAAATTACTAGGATATGAAAAAGAAAACTGACCAGCTCAAAAGGATTCTAAAGGACCTGAAATTCAGGAACCTTTCGCTATCGGAAAGCGATGCCGTCTGGCAGCGAATCTCTTCGCGCATGGAGCCCCAATCGCTCTTCTCTCTGATTGCATTACAAATTAATCGAAAAAACATGATTCCATTACTGATAGGTGCGCTAATCTTCGCGAGCGCGGGAGGCACAGTTGCCGCCTCCAATAGCGCAGTCCCGGGCGACGTGCTTTTCCCGGTCGACCGCGCCGTAGAAAACTTCCGTCTTGCCATCGCCGGCAACGGCAAAGCCAAGCTTGAAGTGAAGTTCGCCGAGGAACGTCTCGATGAAGTGGATAAACTTATTCTCCGCTCCCGCATAGCGACTGCGGCCACAACAACTGCGACCTCAACCGCTACCTCGACCAGAGCCACCTCAACCTCTCCTTCTAAGGGTAGAGTGGCTGTCGGCGTGAATGTTGCCATAGAATACTTGAACAATGTCGCGGCTGACCTATCCGCTTCGGGCGAAACCGAAGCAGCCGCGGAAATCGGAGCCCTTATTGCCCGTCTTGAAACGATGGTCAATGACCCAGACGTGAAAGTCGCTCTCAAACAGAATGGCGACTTCATGCTCAAGATTAAAGGGGATGTCTCGGCCAGCTCAACCGCCACTTCCTCCGGTAAAATTAAGATAAACACTTCAGGCAACAAAAGCCGAATAGAAGTTAAAGAGGAAGACGGCAAATTCAAACTCGAGATCAAGGACAACGGGGAAGTGAAGATTAAGAGCGAAACAGAAGTTGAAATGGAAGATGGTAATGACGACGACAATCGCGGCAAGAAGAATGATGACGAAGACGACGACGATGATGACGATGATGACGACAATGCTACTACCAGCACCTCAAGCATTCTCCGCTTGAACCTAAGAAGGTAAACTTAAAAACCCTGCAACGAAAAACCGCCGCGTCTAGAGGCGGTTTTTCGTTATAATAGGAGTATGAACTGGTTAATACTTCTCATAGCATCGGTTGTAGGGGCTGGAGCTTATTTCATTTATGAAAAACCGATAGAAATCCAGGAGCCAATAATCGCGAATCTTCCGCAGGAAACGCAAGAAGAAATTTCGATATCAATGCTGCCGGAGAAGGTCGAGCAGGGCGACCCGGTGCTGATTACCATAAATGGCACAACGACTGTCGAATCTTTGAAGTTGAACGGCAAGGCATTGAAAACTTTTATGCACAATGGCAAACTCTCGGCGCTTGTGGGCATCGACCTCCGGAGTTCCTTAGGCTCATTTCCCATGGTATTGACCCTTAAGGACGGCAGAACCGTCTCGGGGAAGTTCGCTGTAGGCGAAAGGTACATTGCCAAAGCGCCTCTGGGCATACCCGAGAAGCTCGGCGGCGATACGCCGGAAGCCGAGAAAGAACTCATTAGCACTCTGGTCGAGGAGGGGAAACTTATAAGTGCTGTGCCGACGGCAAATGAGAAGCTCTGGGAAGGAAAATTCCGTCTGCCTATAAATCCGCCAATCGTCATAACCGACACCTATGGCTACTCGCGCGTGACGGGCAGTTCGAACATAAGCCACAAAGGTACGGATTTTCGCGCCAAGGTAGGTACGCCTGTCTATGCTATGAATTCCGGCAAAGTAGTCTTCGCCCGCTTTTTGAGAAATTACGGCCACACCGTCATCATCGACCACGGATTCGGCCTCCATACTATCTACATGCATCTCTCGGAAATAAGCGTGCCTTTGAATAAAGAGGTCAAGAAGGGCGAGCTCATAGCCAAGTCGGGCGATACAGGTTACGTTCTCGGCCCGCATCTCCACCTCTCGGTCCGCATCGGCGGCATATCCATAGACCCCGAGAAATTCCTGGAAATTTTAGGCGAGTAAGGGGCAACGGCTAAGCCGCTGCCCCCTGTTTCTCTTTATTGCCATTGTCGGCCGGTGGTGCCGCGGGCCTCTGCCCGTGTCTCACGGCACGGAAAGCGTCCAAGTGCTTCTGAGCGGTTGCAACCGCTCGCACCAGGTCGCTCTCGTACTCATTGAGCTGTTCCTCAGTCCAATCGAAGTAGTTGTTTGCCAACGCTGCCTCCTGGAAAAGAATAGAACTTGTTCTGGAATTCTATTGTAAAATACTGGCAATGAAGAAGCAAATGGGGATAAGTACCCTCAAAAGGTTCGATACGCCACAGAAGATTCAAAGTTTCCTTAACCGGCTGCCTTTCAACTTCGAGAAGCACGGTCAGACGCATCGGAGTGTTGCGGAGGCCTTGAAGAGGAAGAAGGCGCATTGCTTTGAGGGGGCGCTCATTGCGGCGGCTGCTTTACAACTCCAAGGTCGGCCGCCGCTTCTCCTCGACCTGAAGACCGTCCGCCCCGACTTCGACCATGTCGTAGCCCTTTTCAAAGAAGGGAAGTATTGGGGAGCCATTTCCAAGACTAACCACAACGTTCTCCGATACCGCGACCCAATTTACAGAGATGTCCGGGAACTTGCCATGTCTTACTTCAACGAATATTTCCTGGCCGACGGCACGAAAACTTTGAGGAAATATTCAAAACCCTTTGATTTATCAAAATACGGGACCGTCTGGATTGATTCCAAAGAAAATCTCGTTTGGCTTGCCCACAAACTCGACAAATCGCCTCACGCAAACATCCTGACGCCCAAACAGGTGAGAAATCTCCGCCCCGCCGACCGGATAGAAGTGAACGCCTCGGGGCTTACGGAGTGGAAACGGAGATAGCTTCCTTGACGCAATCATAATTTATGCGCATGATGGCAGACGGAGGGTTCAATGGCGTACTACTTTGTCGCGCAGATTGTAAGGATTGACGTACCCGACGACCAAGCCGCGGAGGCGGTTGCCAAGGCGCTCGACCGGCATGCGGCGCTCTCAGTTTCTTCGGTCAGCGGTCTCAAGGGCTTCGACCTGGTGAGCACCGAGGTCGTCGACACGGACGGCTCGACTGTCTCCACGAAGTATCACGATTCAGCGATTGAATCGCCGATAGACACGATGATGGAGTCGCTCTGAAGGGGGTCCAATCGTCCAACGGTTCGCAGGGCTTGCCATAGCGGCAAGTCCTTTCGTTTTCTTGCGTGGTATAATTTTTACATGTTGCAGTATCATCACCCGCACTTGCGCAAACGGGCGTCCGGCCGAGCGCTCCATCCTTTCCCGGCGAGCTCTCGATTTATTCGGATTCTCGACAAGGTGGTTTACGCCGCCGGTCTCATCGCAATCTTCTCAATGTTCCCGCAGATTAGGGTTATTTTTGTCGAGAAGGACGCCACAGGCCTTGCGCCCATAACCTGGATTACGCTTGCGGTCCTCAATATCCCCTGGATTATTTACGGCTTCGTCCACAAAGAGAAGCCCATCATTCTTGTTTATATTCTCTGGCTTATCGTCAATACAATCGTTTTTGTTGGCGCAGTTATTTATTGACTAAAGTAAAATGCAAAGGCCCGCCTTGCGGAGGGCCTTTGCGTATTTAATGCTACAGCAATCTTCCAACAGGTCAAACGCCACCTGTGGATAACTGAAATCTGATGTTGTCAGATTTCAGACTCCCAAGATAACCGGAATGACTATCGGCTTCTTGGCTGTTTTTTGGAACAGGAAGCGGGAAACATCTTCGGAGACGGCGTTTTTGGCCAGGTCGAAGTTGATGGGATTTGAACCCATAGTCGAGGACTCAATCGAGCGGCGGATAATGTTTCTCGCCTCGCTTAGAAGCTCCTGCGATTCGCGGAGATAGACGAAGCCGCGCGCGATGATGTCAGGCGACTTCTTGAGCCGGCCGTTTCTGGAATTGACGAGAGCGATGATGACGAAGATGCCGTCGCCCGCGAGCATCTTCCTGTCGCGGATGACCACTTCGCTGATGTCGCCGATATTCAATCCTTCGACCACCATGTCATCCGACGGCGCTTTCTCCGGAAGTTTGATGAACTGCTTGCCGCCATCGCGAATCTCGATGATGGAACCGTTGTCCGGGACGATGATGTTCTCGCGCGGGCAGCCGAGATTGGCCGCGAGCTCCGCGTGCATCTTGAGGCGGAAATGACTGCCGTGGACGGGCATGAAATATTTATAAGGAATTTGCTTGTGCACCCACTCAAGCTCGCCCCGCTTGCCGTGGCCCGAGGTGTGCACGTCGGAGTCGAGGTAGGTGATAATCTTCGCGTCATGGCGGAAGAGATTGTCCTTCAGCTTCTCGACGGCGCGGTCGTTGCCTGGGATGACGGAAGAAGAAAGGATGATGGTATCACTACGCTGCAGCTTCACGTATTTGTGCGTCTTGTTCGCCATTCTCATGAGCGCGGCAAACTCTTCTCCCTGCGCGCCGGTGGCAATCATCATCACCTTGTTGGGCGGAAGCTTCTCGATTTCTTCGACCGGCACGATGTGCGAGACGTCGACGAGATTCAGGTGCTTGATGATGTCGACATTGGTCTTCATGCTCCGGCCCTCGATAACGACCTTCCTGCCGTAGCGCCTGGCGGTGTTCATAAATTCAATAATGCGCTCGACCTGCGAGGCGAAGGTGGCGATAATGACTCTGCCCGGAGCCTGCCCGACGATAGCGTCGATATTCTTCAGGATGGAAGCTTCAGAAGGCGAGAAGCCGGGTTTGTCAATGCCCGTCGAATCCATGGTGAAGAGCAAAACGTTTCTATCCTTAAACATTTTGTACTGCTCAACCTCTTTCTCTGCCGGCACGCCGGCTTCGTTCTCGATGCGCACGTCGCCGGTATTCACGATGTCGCCGTAAGGAGTCTCGATGATGATGCCTGTCGAGTCGGGGATTGAGTGGGTAAGTCCGAAGAAGCGCACCTTGAGAGTAGGTGTTAAGGGGATTGCCTTGTCGCCCGCTTCCACGATGCGGATGTCGAGAGGCGCGAGCTGAGGGAACTCTTCCTGGCGCTTGCGGATGAGCAGCGCTCCGAATTCGCGGGTATAGATGGGCGGATTGCCGAGGCGGGTGATGAGGTAGGGGATGCCGCCGATGTGGTCGAGGTGGCCGTGAGTGATAACGAGGGCGCGGATGCGGTCCTTTCTGTCCTCAAGATATTTGATATTGGGTAGAATGTAGTCGACACCAGGCGTTTCCGGGTCGGTGAACTGGATGCCGGCATCTACCACGATGATGTCATTGCCGTATTCGATGACGGTCATATTCTTGCCGATTTCCTCAACGCCGCCCAAAGGCACGATGCGTATCGCGTCGTTAATTGGCGGAATTATGTCGTGGGGCTTCTTCATGGGAATGGGAGAGTTGCTTCTCCTTCTCATGTTTTTCTGGCGAAGGCTATGAGTGAAAGTAGGGTTCATAATTTCAATTTAGAATTTTCAATTTTCAGTTCAGAAATATTTTCCAGACGCGGTCAGTCTCCATGTACCAGTCTCTTATCCCGAGGAATCTGTCCTGCGGCGCCGCGAGCGGCCCGAGCGTAACCGATTTCAACTCCTTGGGCACTATGTAAAGGAAACTCGGAGTGTATAGGAAGACCGCGGGGAGGTCGGCGGCAATCTCTTCCTGGAAGGCCTTGAGGTCGCGTTCGGCCTCGGTTCGGTCGGAAGCGCTTCGCGCTTCCGACAGGTAGCGGTCGGCCTTGGTATTGGCGTACAAGGCAATGTTTAAACCGGGGTCGTTTCTCTGCGAGGAGTGCCAGAAGGGGTACACGTCGGCGTCGCGGCCAACCACTTCTCCGAAGAGAAGGCCCTCGAACTGGCGCGGACGGATGACGTTTTGGTTAAGGTCGCCGGTCTCATAGACCAGGACATCGACTTTCGCGCCAAGCTTCTCCCACACGCTTTTAAGCTCCTCGGCAACCCGCTTCAATTCGGGGGCGTCGCCGGTAGAGATGGAAAACGACAAGGACATGTTACCAGACTTGTTCTTTTTTTCCAACACCCCGGTTTCAAGGTCGAGAACCCAGCCGGCCGTGGCGAGAATCTGTCTGGCGCGCTCGAATCTTTCCTCGTCGGATTCTCCGTCTTTTCTCCTCGAACTCCAGTCGTAAATGCCGGCTGGAATGGGGCCGTCGATGGGTGTGGCAAATCCTTTGAAAATTTCTTCCGAAATTTTCTCTTTCGGCGCAGCCAGGTCGAGAGCGCGGCGCACGTCAAGGTCGGAAAGCACCTTCGACTTAGTTTGGTTCCAGAAAACGGCAAAAATTCTGGGCAGGGGCGAACGGACGACCTGGAGCCCGCTCTTGTCGAGTTTCTCCAGGTTTTCCGGAGAAACGCCGCTCATCGCACTGACCTCTCCGTTGTTATAAGCCTCTATCAGAGTAGCTTCGGAAGGGTAGAAGCGGAAGGCCAGATTTTTTATATAAGGTTTTTTGTCCGATGAATCGCCGAATGGTTTCAGTTTGTAATAGTCGGGTATGCCACCGCTGTTTCTCTCCACACTTTCGACCTCGAAAGGACCTGAGCCGACCGGCAGGGTATTGAACTGGCTGAAGGAGAATTCATCATTGGTGACATTGTGCCATATATGTTTAGGCAGGATGCCGACGGTAAGATTGTAAATAAAGGGCGCGTAAGGGCGCTTTAGCGTGAACTTCACAGTGCGTTCGTCAGTTTTCTCCACCTCTACGTCGTCCCAGTTGCCCCGGCGCGGACTCTTGATGACAGGGTCGGCGATTTTCATTACAGTGAAGACCACATCGTCGGCGGTAACCTTCGTGCCGTCGTGGAAGCGGGCGTTCTCCTTCAAGACTGCGGTGTAAACTCGCTTGTCGGGTGAGACGGCAATACTTTCGGCCAGGTCGTTTGCCACCTGCCCATCGGGAGTCAGGCGCGCGAGACCCGAGTAGACGAGGGCAGTCAGATTCTTGTCCGCCTCCGAGAGGGCGAGCACCGGATTGATGAAGCGCGGATTGCCGACCAGGCCTTCGGCCAGAGTACCGCCGCGCACCGGTACCTCAACCAAGAAGGCCGCACTCACTTTCCAAAGCAGGAAAATTCCGGACAAGACGAAGACGGCCGTGAAGAAAAAGAAGACGGCCTTCTCCGCCATAGTGAAGGAGTTCATCGTTCTCGTGATTGGTCTCGCCTTCGGTATATTGAAACGCTTCAGAAGAAGCGCCCTTATTTCTTTGTGTCGCATTTAAGTTAACGTCCCAGGATAAGCGAAGCGAAGGCGGAGGCGGCGAAAAGGGCGGCAACAAGAATAGTGCCGCGGAAAAGCGTCTTTTCGAATCCGCGCCGCGTGAAGCGGGTTCCCGAGGCCGAATCAGTGCCGAAGGCGGAGCCGAGGCTTGCCTCGGAGCGCTGGAGCAGGATCATGACGACCAAGAGAATGGATAAGACTACCTGAATGTAGGGAAGAATCTGAACCATTTCGTACCGCACTATGTTACCCCCATTTTGACTTTTTGGCAATTTGGGTATGATTGAGTGCAGACGCGTTTCCAAAATGTTCATAGGAGAGCCATCGTGCAGAGAGTCAACAGTCTCCCGAGAGAGGAGCAGTTGCGATTCTACGACAAATACAAGCGATACCGGCGTTTCGGCCTGTCGCCCAGGCAGGCATTCAGAGCCTCTCTGCGCGCAATCGGCGCAGAGGCCAACCCCGCTGAGGTCAAGCAGAGCGAGCCCGACTCTCTCCGGCGGATTCTGGATTCGTTCAGCATGTAGAAGGGCGGGACGCTAGCGTCCCGCCCTTTCTGTGCTTTAATATATAGAAATGGATAAAGACAAATTAATAACCGAATTGCAAGATGAGATTGTCCGGCTCGAGGACAATCTCATCCACGATAACCTGACGGGGCTCAAGACCCGTGCCTTTCTCGAGCATGAGTTAAGCGTTTATCTCGAGATTATCAAACAATCGAGCAGCGTCGAAACTCAGCGCAGGGAGCGCTTCGGCTTCAAAAATCTTTCACTAATCTTTCTCGATATTGATTTCTTCAAGAAAGTGAACGACGCGCACGGCCACGACATCGGCGACTTGGTGCTGAAGAGGGTCGCGGAATCCGTCGCTTCAAACGTCCGCACCGGCGACACCGTCGCGCGCTGGGGCGGGGAAGAGATGGTCGTTTCGCTTCTTGGCGCGAGCGAGAAGGATGCCGTGCTCAAGGCCGAGGAGATAAGGGCTAAGGTCGAAGAGCTCGGGTTCCCGGAAGCGTCCGGCCTCGAAGTCACAATGAGCGCCGGCGTGGCTTCTTCCGAGAATGGCCTTACCCTCGAGGACTTGGTCAAACGCGCCGATGAGGCCCTTTATAAAGCCAAGGAAACAGGCAGGAACAAGGTAGTCTCTTATTCCGAGTGCGGTATAATGGAACCCGTAACGTCTTAAATAAAACAATGAAAAAAGGATTAATTATCGTTCTAGCAATCGCAGCTGTGCTTCTTATCTGGGTTTTCTCCGGCTACAACGGCCTGGTGAAGTTGAATGAAAATGCTGATGCCCAGTGGGCCAAAGTCGAGACGCAATATCAGAGGCGCTTCGATTTGATTCCGAACTTGGTCAATTCGGTCAAGGCGGTGCTAACTCAGGAACAGACGGTCTTCGGCGAGCTTGCAGAGGCCCGCGCCAATTACGCCGGCGCCTCCACTCCGGACCAGAAGGCCGCCGCCGCGAGCCAGGTGGAAACTTCTTTGGGCCGCCTTATTGCCATCGTCGAGAGTTATCCTCAACTCCAGTCCTCATCCAATGTCCGCGACCTCATGACTCAACTTGAGGGCACGGAGAACAGAGTTTCCGTCGAGCGCACCCGCTTCAACGACGAGATTCGCTCCTACAACACCGCCATCAAGACTTTTCCAACGAATATCCTTGCGCTTCTTACCGGCTTCGGCGAAAGGTCTTACTTTGAGGCTGCTTCCGGCTCAGAGAACGCTCCTCAAGTAAACTTCTAATAATGTTCGGAGTTTTTCTCCTTGCCGCCATAACCCTCGTGCCTTCGGGGCATGTCAATGATTTCGCCGGCATGATTAGCCCGGCGGCGGTTCAAACGCTGGAAGGGAAACTCGTACAATTTGAGAAAGACACCGGAAACGAAATTGCCGTTGTCACTATTCCTTCTCTCGGCTCCGACCAGACGATAGAAACATACGCCGAGGAACTCTTCCGGAAGTGGGGCATCGGCAAGGAGAAGGAGGGTAACGGAGTGTTGCTTCTGATTTCCAGGGACGACCGCGAAATGCGGATAGAAGTGGGTTACGGCCTCGAGCCGGTGATTACCGATATCGAAAGCGGCCATATCATTTCTGACGTTCTTGTGCCGGCATTTCAGGCCGGGAAGTATGACGAAGGTGTCGTGGCCGCCACGCAACGGATTATGGATGACATCGGACGCGGCGGGTCTCCGCCGGAACGCAAACCTCCGTTTCCCTGGCAAGAGATAATCTATATCATCATCATTCTCACTATTATTTTCATAAACATCAGGCGCAAGCGGCAGGGCAAGAGCGTTATCCTCCCGATTTTCTTCGGTGGAGGGCGCGGCGGGAAAGGTGGGGGATTCGGCGGCTTCGGGGGCGGTTCTTCCGGCGGTGGCGGTGCAAGCGGGAGGTGGTAGTACGTCTATATAAGGTAGGGGTTTTGCGAAAATGCCGGATTATGATAATCTATCATTAATAATTAATAATAAAAATATGAAAAAAACCGTTTTTATTATCTCCATCACCCTTATCTTCGGAACCTTCCTCATTTCGGCCAATCGAGCTAATGCGGGTTGGAGCTGGCCGTGGAAAACAAACAACGAGCAGGGTGTAGAACAGGCGAGAGGGCAAAAAGCCGGTTGGTCTGAGAGGTTTTTTAGCTGGAGAAAGAAGAATAATACTTCGGAGTCAATCGTGAAAAAAGTCACAGTAATCAGAGAAAATGGCGGCCGGGTCGATTGGCTGGCAGACAAAGATTTGATTGTCTTTGACGCCCCTCATGACGGCGGATTCAGTGACGTGTTCGTAATGAACGGCAATGGTTCCGGCGAGAGATGCCTGACTTGCAATCATCCCGCGTTGCCGAACAAGCATATGGGTAATCCCGCCTGGCATCCTTCGGGCGAATATGTCGTCTTTCAGGCCGAGAAGAAGGAGCACCCCGACTCTTCCGAGCTGGCAAAACCCGGCCGAGGCACGTATAACGACCTCTGGGTTATCGGCATCAAGGGCGACAAGGTCTGGAAACTGACTGACCTGCCGTCTCCTCCGGCGACCGGCGTTTTGCATCCTCACTTCTCCCATAACGGCAAGAAACTTTTCTGGGCCCAGAGAGAGAAGGGCGGCGGGTTATTCGGAGTCTGGTCCTTAAAAGTTGCCGACTTTGATGTTGTCGGCGGCATACCGAGATTGTCGGACATAAAAACATACCAACCCGGCAAGACACCGAAATTTTACGAAAGTCATGGCTTTACCAAGAACGACAGAGGGATAATATTCTCCGCCAACTCTGAAGACCAGTCGGAAACCGGCTTCGACCAGTATGTTATGGACTTGGCGACCGGCAAGCTTACTAATTTGGTCGGTACTCCCAGAATTTGGGACGAACACGGCCAGCTTTCGAACAGTGGCAGAAAGATTGTTTGGGCTTCCAGCCGCGACCTGACGGTACCGCATCTCGACCTTTGGACAATGAACGACGACGGCTCGGACAAAAAGAGATTGACATACTTTAACGACAAGAGCTGGAAATTCTATCTCGGAGTGAACGGCTCGCCAGCGGACAGTTCGTGGGGTCCGGGCGACAAAAAGATGGTCACCTTCGTAATTACCGACGATAACCTAAGCTTGGGTAAAATCGTTATTCTTGACTTAAAATAAAGTCCGCTATATTTGTGGTATAAATATGTGAATCGGAGGGTTCGCATAGTGGTCGAGTGCGCACGCTTGGAAAGCGTGTATGCCGCAAGGTATCGAGGGTTCGAATCCCTCACCCTCCGCACCCAGCAGGGATTCGAAGGGAAGCACGTCATGCTTCAATTTGTCGTATTGTCAGTTGATTATTTATTGTAGGTATGGCATATTTTAGATTATGAATAAATATAAAAAATTTGCCGCACAGTCAGGCATAGCGGTGGTTCTGGTTCTGATAGTCAGCTATTTTATTCCCGCTCCGCTTTCCGTGGAGGCGGCCGTGACTAGTGCTAATCACAATATTCTTTTAATAATGTTGGACGACCTGGGAGAGATTCCTTTCAATGCCTTGATTGATTCCGGACTGGCTCCAAATATAGCCGCCCTGAAAGCTCGCGGCATGACCTTCAATAATTCTTTCGTCAGTAATGCCAGAGGATGCCCGGATCGCACTACCATGCTCACAGGTCAGTACTACCATAATGGCGGGATGTCCAATGGCAAATGCGGAGTATCGTTGTTCAATGATTCCTCGACTCTGCCGGTCTGGCTTAAGAATAGAGGTTATGTGACCGGGCTCATAGGCCGCTACACCGACGGTTTGGGATATACCGATATCAACAAAGACGGGGTAATCGACGCTGTCGATATCCGCTATGTTCCGCCGGGTTGGAATTGGTGGCAACCCTTGCTGTTTCCTTATACCGCCGGGTATGTTGCCCCAGGCGGCGTTACCGCTTGGTTTGAAAATGCCAATACTTGCGGTTATTTCCTGATGACTAAGGGAGTCGTCAAAGGCTACGACTGCGTCAACCCCGCCAATTATCAAAGCGATGTACTAACCAATGAAGCGGCAAGATATCTCCAAGCGCAAGCAAGCAGGCAAAGTCCTTTCTTCCTAGCACTAACTCCAACAGTGACCCATGTGGAAATTTGGCCAGACAATACGACCATAGACGAATACACAGACGGCTGGAAATGGAAAACGCGTGCGCCGGCAAGATACGCGGGAACTACAGATGGTTTCTCCCTCCCTGCTTCGCCGGCTTTTAACGAGTCTGACTCAACTTTCAGTTCTAAACCGGCCTGGATTAGGGTTAGAGAGTTGCTTACAGGCGAAGATATCACCAACGTAAACACACAGTATCGCTCGGTGCTGGGAGCCTTGCGCGCAATTGATGATATGGTCGGCACTGTAACTGCAACCCTCACATCTTCCGGACAACTCGATAATACGGTGATTATTCTAACCACAGACAATGGTTGGCTGTACGGCGAACATCGCATGACGTCCAAACTGGTTGCCTTCGAGGAATCCGCCCGCGTGCCCCTCATCATGGCCGGACCGGGTATTCTGGCAAGCTCGTCTGACGCATTGGTGTTAAACAATGATTTGGCTCCTACTATTGCGGCCTTGGCCGGCGCGGCAACCGATGGAAAAGAGGATGGAGTTTCCTTGCTGCCGCTTCTGACTAATCCAAACCAGCCCTGGAGAAATAAATTCTTAATAGAAAGCTGGGCGGTAGCAAATGAGTCCACATCAGGGCCGCTTATCGTCCCCACGTTGAATGCCGTCCGTACCCATAATGAAAAACTAGTCCAGTACGGCGCTTCACAAGATTTTGCCCAGGAATTTTATCTTCTGCAATCGGACTCGCGCGAATTGGTTAATGAAGCCAATAATACGGACTTGAGCAGTCTGAAAAATCAGTTAACCAACTATCTGCAGCTTCTTGAGAATTGCGGCAAGGATGTAGGCCAGGTTGCTTGTCAGGAAATCGAATTTTCCCAATAAATCCGTCTATATAGGCAGACGGTTCTTAGTGAATTATTCAAGTACAGAAGGAGAAAGTATGCATATGCACATGTTATGAACAGTTTATGCACCTTTGTCAAGTTGACACCCTGACTACCAGGTATAGGTTGGGGTTACTGTATTGACGGATTAGGGCTTTATTAGTCGAATTAGCCATAAATATAATGAAAAAGTTACTAGTTTTCGGGCTTGTTTTGGGATTTGCGGTAGCTGGGACGGCCCAGGCGTCGACTCTGCACGTAGACCCGAGCGGCATCTGGACAGAAGGTGAAGCTACTTCTACTGCCTACACAACCATTCAGGCGGCAGTGGATGCTGCTGCTCCTGGCGATATGATAAATGTCGCAGTGGGGACATACGCAGAAAGCGTGTTGGTGAATAAGGCGCTAATTCTTAGCGGCGGAAATGGTACTAAGCCGGTTATTTCCGGTCTTGCTCCCGATAACTATATTGTTAAGGTGACAGGTGCATCTGACGTCACTCTCGATAATCTAGAAATTAATGGAGGCGGCATAGCTGCTGGAGACAACACCTTCTCTTACGGAGTTTGGGTAAGTGGTTCAGGAGCAGAAGGTAGTCCTGTCGAAATAAAAAATTCAATTGTCAAAAATGTCTGGAACGCTTCGCCGACAGCCGCGATTGACGTTGATTCTACAAGCTACGCGTTAATAAATAACGTAGATGTCTCTGGTTTCCAGAAACGAGGAATCCGCTTCACTAATTCAAGCGGAAAAGTTTTTGACGGAGATGTTATGGGAGAAAGCGTCGATGGAACTACCAGGGTACAAAATCTGATTAATCTCTGGGGCGGTTCGTCTGTCGAAATCTACAACAACACTCTGCATGATGCCAAGAGTTCGGGTGGAACTCCGACTTGGGATTCTCCGGCTATCTTCATCAGCTCTTATGGAGGCAGTGGAAATTCACAAGCAAATGTTCATGATAACGAGATATACAATGGTGACACGGGCATAGTCGTAACATCAGTATATGCAACGGTAGATGGTTCCTCGGCGACGGTTACAAACAACAACTTCCACGATCTCAACTGGGGAATTAACTTCGAGACGGAAACTGGTAGTGCAGTTGTTCATGAGAACTCGTTTACCACGGTAAACAAGGCGGTAAACGCTGAGGGTGACGGTTCTCCTCTCGCCACTCCTCCGGCAACAAACGCCGAGAATAACTGGTGGGGAACGCATGCATCTTCGACATTCGCCTCTCAAATCTCCGGTCTTGTTGATTTCGACCCATGGTATGTAGATGCGGCTAAGACTTCTCTCTCTGATATACCGCTCACAATTACCTTGAATGGTGACGCGACTACGATGGTTTGGACAGCCAATGGCTTTACTGACCTTGGCGTTACGGCCACAGGCCCCTTGGTTCAAGTCTCCACTTCCGGTTCTGTTAATGATGATGTCGCTGGCACTTATGTGCTTACCTACACAGCTACGGACGTGTTCGAAAACACGGTTTCTACTACTCGCACGGTTGTCGTGCAGGCATCTAGCAACGGCGGAGGCGGCAGGAGTTCCGGAGCTGCTTCGTCTCAGGCATTACAAGCCGTCAATAACGCGGGAGTCACTCTTCCTCCTCCGGCGGCCGGAGTCATAGGACAGGTCCTCGGCGAGACTACGATGAATGTCGCCAACATGACGGTGGCGGAAAGGCAGGCAGCAATCGTTTCCGTAAGGTCTCAGATTGCCGGTCTCATCCAGCAACTCCTGGGTCTTCTCCAGGCTCAGCTTGCGGCAGCTATTGCGGCAGGGAATTAATAATACCCAGCCTGGACAAAAAACCGCCTTCGGGCGGTTTTTTGTTGCGAAAAGGAGTATAGTTACATAGTTATGGCAAAAGCCTTAAAAAGCAATTATGGATTGATCGGCACAGCCGTTTTTTTACTGTACATAATGCTTTACCATCCTCCCTTGGTCTCAGCTTCACTGCCGATTCCGGTCGAGGGTTGCCCAATGGCGCATTGTGACCCATTTATGAGCGACAACAATTTTATGATGCCGCCTCTAGGAAGCAGCATTGGGACTGTTTGGCAAAAAAATTCTATGGGAGGAGAGCAGCAAGGATCCTATTATGGCTTGGGGTGTTCCAGCAATACCGTGGTCGTGGCCTGCACTTATGGATCACTCAGCCGGCCTGGTCTCGGGCAAAATCTGATAGTTTATGACTTCGACGGCAATGCTTTGTGGAATTCAGGTCCTGAAAGCAGCCTTAATAACATAGCTTATACGTCTGCCCCTTTGTTCGACGCGGATGGAAATGTCTATGTTGCCGATAATATCCGTATTGTGAAATATAGCCCCGCCGGGACGGAAATATGGCGAAGTAATTTCCCTTCCCCCTCTGCACCCATTAGTCCTGTTCCTACCGAAAGCGGCTATATAATTTTAGGGACTATAAGCGGTTATATCTACGCTTACGATATGAGCGACGGCAGCCTTCTAGGTTCATTATTGCTTAAGGATAATCCTTCGGACAGTTATTATTACCAGACCAGAAATACTCCAGCGGTTGTTGGCGATAAAATCTATATTTCAAGCCATAGATCGGATGACTATAAACATGGCGCTCTGTTTGCGCTAAGACTCGATCCTTCCAATCAGATTAATCCTCTGCAAATTTCCTGGAAATATGATTTTGCAGGTCCGAGCGGGGCCAGTCCCTTGGTTGTGGCCACACCAACGGAAACAAAGATTTATTTTGACGGCGACAACATCCAGTTGGATGGTTCGGCTTTAGCGTTAATTTACGGGATATCCGACATTGTTGGCGATTATCCGGACACTTCGTCATTGATTTTTCAAAAAAGGGCTTTCGGGAAACCCGGGAGAATAGTTGCATCGTTTGCCCTAGATCCGCGCGGAGGATTCTGGACTTATGTGGGCGTGAGTCCCTGGTTGCAATATAGGGATTCCGCTAGCGGCATAGCCGCTGCAAACAACAATATAAATGTCGACGCGTTGATTAATGATCCCGATTATATTCACTTGCCCATGTCGGCAATGTCTATCGTCGGCACCCCAACCAATCCGATTATGATTGTATCGGCCATAACGACGGTTGCCGGCGGCAACCAGTATGTAATAGCGATTGACCTTGTTTCAAAAACTTTGTTATGGAAAGTTCAGACCAATGGCATAGGAGATACCGAAAATACAGCCGGACAGTTTCCGATTCTTTCAAAAAATGGCGAGCAGCGCGTGATATTTTCAACTAGAAACTTGGGAGCGCGCGCAATTGGCCTGCTTCCCTAGCGGCGAAAGCATTGCCAGGCGGTAGCGTCTATGCTATAGTTGACTTATGTAAGGTTCTCGTTGAGAGGTCACTTGAGATGAGATTGTACCGGCACTTACATAGATTTAGAATAATGCCGGCAGTTAAGTAAATGACAACCAAGTTGTACGTTGGCGGCATTCCTTACACCTCGACTGAAGCTACTCTCGGAGAAGCTTTCTCGAAGGCAGGCAATGTTGTTTCCACCGCTATTATCATCGATCGCATGACGGGCCGCTCCAAAGGATTCGGCTTCGTCGAAATGGCGAGCGAGGATGAAGCCCAGAAGGCCATTGACATGTTCAACGGCCAGGACTTCGAAGGCAGGAAGCTCACCGTCAATGTCGCGCGACCGCTCGAGCCTCGAAACGGCAACGGCATGAACCGCCGACCCATGTAATATCGCTTCGGCGAAATTACTTAGCAAAAACTCCCGCAAGGGAGTTTTTGCTATAATTAAATCAATGAGAAAGATTCGGGACGGGTTATTTCTGGCGCTGGGAATTGTGATAATTGCTTGGTCATTTTACGCATTTCTCCAAAAGCATGTCCCCCTGCTAAGGGGGACTATAGGGGGTTTGGTATTGGAAATTGCCAACACCGACGCGGAAAGGACGCAGGGATTATCGGGCAGAGCATCGCTCCCGGCGGGGACGGGACTTCTCTTTGTTTTCGAAAGCCCGGGCAAATATGGCTTCTGGATGAAGGATATGAATTTTCCCATAGACATCGTCTGGCTCGGCGATGGCATGTTGCCCGTCGGCATCGAGAAGAATGTTTCGCCCGACTCCTATCCGCAAGTTTTTTATCCGCCAGTACCCGTCAGATACGTTCTGGAAGTGAATGCCGGGGAAAGTAGTGTGTTAGAATTGAATCAATAAAATGAAAAAAGTACGCGTTGCGATAAACGGCTTCGGCAGAATCGGCAGAGCGTTTTACAAAATCGCTTCGAAGCGACCGGAGATAGAGATTGTGGCGGTCAATGACCTCGGCAGCAAGGACAATCTCGAGTATCTCCTGAAGCACGATAGCGTTTACGGCACCTGGGATGGAGCGTTCGACGTCAAATTCCTGCAGGAGAAGGAGCCCGCGAAACTGCCCTGGAAAGATTTGGATATAGACGTAGTGGTCGAATCCACGGGCTTCTTCACCACATTTGAGAAGGCCAAGGTGCATCTCGACGCTGGCGCCAAGCGAGTGGTCATCACCGCCCCGACGAGAGACGACGCGGCCGCGACGGTTCTCATGGGAGTAAACGACGAGAAACTTTCTTCCTGCCAGGTTTCCTCGAACGCTTCCTGCACCACCAACGCCGCTTCGCCCCTTATTGCCATCCTCGACGAAGCGCTTGGCATTGAGAAAGCGGTCCTCAACACCGCTCACGGCTACACCGCTTCGCAGTCGCTGGTGGACGGCCCTTCGAGAAAAGGCATGAGAGAGGGGAGAGCGGCGGCCATAAACATCGTGCCATCCTCGACCGGCGCCGCTATAGCGGTGACAAAGGCGTTTACTAAGCTCGACGGACTCTTCGACGGCATTTCTATGCGCGTGCCTGTGGCGGCGGGGTCGCTTGTCGATGTCACTTTTATCGCAAAAAGAAATACCAGCGCGGAAGAAGTGAACGGGATTCTAAAAAAGGCGGCGGAAGACAAGAGATGGCAGGGAATCTTCGCCGTGACGGAAGAAGAATTGGTGTCATCGGACATTCTCGGCAGCCCTTACGGCTCTATAGCTGACCTTACTCTCACCCGTGTTGTCGGCGGCAATTTGGTAAAAGTGCTCGCCTGGTACGACAACGAGATGGGGTACGCTTACACGCTCACAGACCATGTTATAAAAGCGGGTTCACATATCTAATATGAAAATTTTTATCGGCGGAGACCATGCGGGATTCGAACTCAAAGGAAAGGTTGTTGAATTTCTGAAAAATGCCGGGCACGAGGTGGTGGATAAAGGTCCGCTTTCTTTCGACCCGGCAGACGATTATCCGGATTTTATAAAATCTGTTGCGGAAGCAGTTGCCCAAGATGCAGGAGCGAAGGGGGTAGTGATAGGGAAGTCAGGTCAAGGCGAAGCCGTGTGCGCCAATAGGGTCAAGGGCGCGCGGGCAGCTGTTTACTATGGGGGCTCGATGGAAATCGTACGTCTCTCCCGCGAACACAACGACGCCAATATTCTCTCCCTCGGCGCGGGATTCCTTGGCGAGCGGGAAGCGCTCGAAGCCGTCGAAACCTGGCTTGCCACACCTTTCTCCGGCGAGGAACGCCATACGAGGCGCATCGAGAAATTAGATATTTAATATGCACGAGATTATTCCCGCCATTTTGCCGCATACACAGGAAGAGCTTGAAAAGAGTTTGAGCGAATTGCCGGCTTCCATCACATTCTTCCACATGGACGTGCTTGAGGAGGACATCTGGACCGACAAGAACACCAGAGATTTCGAAGTGCATCTCATGGTGGAAGAGCCGGAAAAGATTTTGCCAGTCTGGGTTGAGCGGGGAGCCAAGAGAATCAGCATTCATAAGCCCTCGGCCGCTCTGGCCAAGTACCGGGACAAGGCGGAGATTGGCTATGCCGTGAATATTGATAAGCCGCTCGAAGAATTCATGCCATTCTTCGACTTTGTGGACTTCATACACCTCATGTCGATTGATGATATCGGCAAACAAGGCGAGCCCTTGGACGAGAAAATCTTTGATAGAATTAAACTCCTGCAGGAGAAATTTCCCGACAAGCCCATCGCCGTCGACGGGGGAGTGAACGTGAATAATTACCAGAAACTTCTGGAAGTCGGCGCCGACCGGCTGGTGGTGGGCTCGCACTTCAAAGAATTATGGAACTCTCTGACGAAAGAATAAAAGAATTGGCCGCCAAGGCCAATGACATCCGTGTCTCCCTCATTGAGGCCTTGGTGAACGCCGGCTCCGGCCACACCGCGGGGCCTCTCGACATGGCGGACATTTTTACCGTCTTATTTTTCCATACTCTCAAACACAAGCCAAAGAAGCCAGACTGGCCCGAACGCGACCGTTTGGTGCTCTCGAACGGCCACATCTGCCCGGTACTCTACTCCGCCATGGCTCACGCGGGCTACTTCCCACTCGAAGAGCTCAAAACTTTGCGCAAATTCGGCTCGCGCCTCCAGGGCCATCCGCACAGAGATTTCCTGCCAATGCTCGAGACCAGTTCCGGACCTCTGGGCTCGGGACTATCGCAGGCGGTGGGCATGGCTATCGCCGACAAGATGGATTACGGCCTCACCAGTTCGCGCCGCATCTACGCGCTCCTTTCCGACGGAGAACTCGAATGCGGCCAGACCTGGGAAGCGGCTATGCTCGCGGGCAAGGAGAAGCTTCACAACCTCACCGCCGTCGTGGACCGGAACAATATCCAGATAGACGGCTACACCGAGAACGTCATGCCTTTGGAATCGCTCTCGGATAAGTGGCGGGCCTGGAACTGGCATGTGATTGAGATTGACGGACACAATATCGAGGAAATCGCCGACGCCTTCGAGGCGGCGAAGTCCGTCTTCGGCCAGCCGACTGTCATCATCGCTCACACCATTGCCGGCAAGGGGGTGAAAGAATTCGAAAGGGATTACCGCTGGCACGGCAAACCGCCGAGCCCGGAGGAGGGAAGAGTCGCCCTCCACGAACTCCGCACCCTGGGCGGGAAGATCAGGTCAGAACACCAGTGATGCTGAACCCCAATTTAAAACTGAATAAAAAGATTTTTGACAAGGATATCGAGCAGATTCCTATTCGAAAGGGATTCGGTCAAGGACTCCTGGCCGCTGGAGAGAAAGACCCCAGAGTGGTCGTGCTCTGCGCCGACCTTACGGAATCCGCGCAGGCAATCTTTTTCAAAGAGAAGTTTCCGAACCGCTTCGTCGAGTTGGGCGTTGCGGAGCAGAACATGGCTTCGGTTGCGAGCGGCATGGCGGCTATGGGCAAGATTCCCTTCATCACTTCCTACGCCATGTTCTCTCCGGGCAGGAACTGGGAACAGGTTCGCACCACCATCTGCTACAACGACAGACCTGTAAAGATTGCCGGCTCTCACGCGGGCATCTCCGTCGGCCCGGACGGCGGCACGCATCAGGCCATCGAGGATATGGCTATTACCAGAGTCCTGCCGCGTATGGTTGTAATCTCGCCCTGTGATGCCATAGAAGCCAGGAAAGCTACGGAAGCCGCGGCAGAGACCGACACGCCCGTTTATATACGCCTGGCGCGGGAGAAGACGCCGGTTATGACGACGGACAAAACACCTTTCAAAATTGGCCTTGCTCAAACTGTCTGGCAGGGTAATAAACCGAAGGTAGGAATTATTGCCACCGGCGCGCTTCTCTATCAGGCCCTTCTCGCCGCAAAAGAATTGAAGGAGAAAAAGATTGAAGTTGAGGTGATGAATCTCTCGACCATTAAACCGCTTGATAAAAAATCGATTGTCGCTCTCGCCAATAGGGTAGAGGGTATCGTTACAGTTGAAGAACATCAGATAAACGGTGGTATGGGTTCGGCAGTCGCCGAATGCCTCGCCGAGCACAGACCGACTCCTATGCGCTTCATAGGCGTCCACGACAAATTCGGCCAGTCCGGCACCCCAGACGAGCTTATCAAGCATTACAGCATGGACGCCAAGGCCATCATCGAAGCGGCAAAAGAATTAATTTAAGATATCCCCAGGTTCTGCACATTTTCTCCACAATTAATTATTTGACGCGATTCTGCGTTGGGAATATAAATAACATTAGAGACTGCTCGAAGAAAACAACAGTGATTCCCGAAGACTCCCGCAAGGATGAGTCTAAACCTCACAAGAGGGACTAAGGGGGAAGAGCCCAAACCAAGGACCGCAGCACCAACTGCGGACACCAGGGGTCGTAGGAGCGGGCTAGGGTGCAAAACCCGGCAAGTTACAAACCAGTTCGAAAGCACTGGCTTGCGATCCGCTTCCTGGCTGCGTAAATGCAGCACACCACCTGACCCGTAAGGGCAGGTAAGGCTAAATCGAGCATCGCTCTGTCCTCAAACGCCACGACTTCAAATCGTGGCGTTCGCTTTTTATAAAACTTTTGTTTCGAATTCTGGGGAAGCTGATTTAAGATATTCCTCGATTTTTTCGCGGGAGAGGAGGCCGCGCTGGGCGCCGAGCTCCTGGCAGACCGACATAGCATTTACCGAAGCCCATTTGAGAGCCGTGGGGAGATCGTTTCCAAGCGCAAGGGCTGCCACCGTAGTGGACGCAAAGGCGTCTCCGGCGCCGGTCCTGTCATAAGCCGGTTTCTGGTCCGGATAAGCGGGCTGGAAATACATTTTGCTCCCATCGTAAGCGTACGCGCCTTTCGGCCCAGCGGTAATAACTACAATTTCCGGCCCCAAGTCTCTCATCCTCTTCAAAAGTTCTTGCGGACCTAGAGTATCGATGCCGAGAATTCTCTCGGCTTCCTCGGTATTACAGAAAAATATTTTCGTCTTTTTATAAATTTCTCCCAGCCCTTCGGTGCTGAGAGAGATTTGGAAAGTGCCCGGCTGGAAAGCGAGATTAACCTCGAGATTATTCCTGACATAATCGGCAATAGCGCCGTGATAGGCAATAGTGTCTTCGCCGAGAGAAGAGAGATAGAGCCATTTCGGCTTACCGATATCGGGCAGAATACGCTCATACTCCTGGTGCTTCACCAGAATCGTCCTGTCATGCTCGTACCAGAGAACATAGTGGTAATTCGACTTTTTGCCGGCGTGGATGGAGACAAATTGCGTATCCACACTTTCGCTTGTAAGGGTCTCGAGACATCGATGGCCGTAGCTGTCATCGCCCAAGTTCGTGACAAGCGCTGACTTGAGCCCGAGCCGCGCGGCGGCAACGCTTGCGTTGGGAGAGTTGCCCACGGCGCTGATTTCTTCGACCGATTCGTAAGGAATCTTATCGCCGAAAGCCATGCAAATCTGGCATTTCTCGTCATTCACGTCGCAATGGACGGAGGCATCCTTGAGCTTGATGAAGGCGTCGGTCGTGATATCGCCAATCGCTATAAAGTCGTGCATTTGATAAAATAATAACATGAAATCTTTGCAGGAATGCATCACGGAGGCGGAAAAGAAAGGGGTGGCGATAGGGCACTTCAATATTTCTGATTCAGAAGGTTTTAAAGCGGTGGCAGAAGCTGCGAAGCAGCTTCTAGTTCCCGTCATCATTGGCGTCTCCGAAGGCGAGAGGGAATTCATAGGCCTCAAAGAAGTAGCGGCGCTCGTCCAGGTGGCGAGAGAAAGCGGCATGGAAATATTTCTCAATGCCGACCATCACTACTCGGTCGAGAAGGCGAAGCAGGCGATAGATGCGGGAGTGGATAGTGTCATCATAGACGCCGCTGATAAAACTCTGGAAGAAAATATCGCTGTTACCCAAGAGATTGTCCAGTACGCGGGCGGACGAGCGTTGGTTGAAGGGGAGGTTGGATTTATAGGTAAATCGTCAAAGATTCTTGAGGAAGTGCCAGAAGGAATCTCGAAAACTAGTCCAGACGAAGCCGAACTCTTCGTCAAATCCACAGGCATTGACCTACTTGCGCCTGCTGTTGGCAACGTACACGGAATAATAAAGACCGGGGAACCCAAGCTAGACATTGAGCTTATCAGAGCTATCCGCGAGAAGGTAAGGGTGCCTCTTGTCCTCCACGGCGCTTCCGGTAACTCTGACGAAGACCTGAAGGCCGCGATAAAAGCGGGCGTGAGTATTATCCACATCAATACAGAGCTTCGGCTCGCCTACAAAGAAGGTATCGAGGAGGGCATCAAATCCGGCGAAGTGGCACCATACAAGTTTATGAAGGAGGCGGTCGAGAATATGAAGGAAGTGGTGGTGAAGAAGCTCAAACTTTTCAATAATTTATGAGAAATCTGGTAGAGGCGTTGATAAAAGAGCTTGGGGGAGAAGTATTCGATGACGCGGAAACGCTTGAGAAGTACAGCCGGGATGCGAGCCTTTTCAAAGTGAAACCGAGTATCGTCGTTTTCCCGAAAAACGCCGAGGATATAAAAAGACTGGTCCGCTTCGCGCATGACCACAAATCCATTGACCCCGACTTCTCCATCACAGCGCGGGCGGCCGGCTCAGATATGTCCGGTGGACCGCTCGGAGAGTCTGTCGTCATTGATGTCACGAAACATATGAATAAAATCGGTGATGTCGGGCAGAGAGACATAACCGTTGAACCGGGAGTGTTTTACCGGGATTTCGAGAAGAAAACTCTGGCCGGAAACCTGATTCTCCCATGCTATCCGGCTTCGAAGAGTATGTGCGCGCTTGGGGGCATGATAGGAAACAACTGCGCCGGAGAGAAGACTCTCCGCTATGGCAAGATGGAGGATTATATCGTGGAATCAAAATGGGTCTTCGCCGACGGGCAAGAATATGTAATCAAGAAAGGAGTTATAGATAATCCATACAGTCAGCAAATCTTCGATTTGATAAAAAATAATCAAAAAATTATTGAGGAAGCCAGGCCGCAAGTTTCGAAGAATTCCGCCGGATATTACTTATGGAATGTCTTTGACCTGCCTGCCGGCAGGCAGGCGGCAGAACCAGTTTTCGACCTCAATAAACTCTTGGTCGGCTCGCAAGGAACGTTGGGAATTATGACCGAGGCGACTGTACGGCTTGTGCCGGTCGAGAAGGCCTCCAAACTCTTCGTCGTCTTCCTCCACGACATCTCACCTCTGCCAAGACTCATAAACGCTATTCTTCCGACCAAGCCGGATTCCATCGAATCCTATGACGACGCAACGCTCAAGCTCGCGGCGCGCTTCTTCCCGCAGATGTTGAAGAGCATGAAGCCGCGCCACTTTCTCTCACTCATGTGGTCCTTCATACCCGAAGCACTCATGATGCTTAGGGGCGGCATACCAAAGATGGTAATACTTATCGAGTACTCCGGCGCGACAAAGAGGGAAGTGGACGATAAAATCGAGGGATTGGAAAAACTCATCCGTCCCTTCAAACTCGTTTCGAGAAAAACCATTTCCGAAGAAGAATCCGAGAAGTACTGGACGGTGCGGCGGGAGAGCTTCAACCTCCTGCGCAAGCACGTGCATGGCAAGCGCACCGCGCCCTTCGTCGACGACGTGGTGGTGAAGCCCGAACACATGACGGAATTTCTGCCGAGGATGAAGGCGATTCTCGATGAATATAAAATGACTTATACTATCGCCGGCCATGCGGGCAACGGCAACTTCCACATCATCCCGCTCATGAATATGAAAGACAAAAGGAATGTGGCGATTATCAAAGAGGCGGGGGAGAGAGTCTACGACCTCGTTCGCGAGTTCAAAGGCTCCATTACCGGCGAGCACAATGACGGCATCGTGAGAACGCCCTACCTCGGCAAGATGTATTCGCCGGAAATTCTCGAACTTTTCAAACAAGTGAAGCACATTTTCGACCCCCTCAACATCTTCAACCCCGGCAAGAAAGTCGGCGGGACGATAGAATATCTGGAATCCCATATCGCAATTGAATAAAAGTTGTTAAGCAAAGCCTCTTTTCTTTTGCCTAAACTTGGGTTAAAATGGCTCCATGCTTACTTTGAAGGCAGATATACGGGATACACATACTGAACCGGAAGAGGTCAGAAAAGCGGGACAAATTCCCGCAGTCTTTTATGGCAAGAAGGAAGCATCCACCCCCATTTCCGTCCCGAAAACGGAATTTCTGAAGGTTTGGAAAGAGGCGGGTGAGTCAACAGTCGTTACATTAAACACCCCGGACGGGGTCAAGGAAAGTCTGATTCAGGACGTAGACATAGACCCGGTCACGGGCGCACCGCGCCACGCCGATTTCTATGTCTTCGAGAAGGGCCATAAGGTGGAGGTTGAACTGCCGATAGAATTTGCCGGCGTCTCCGCGGCGGTCAAGGACTTGGGCGGCGTCCTCGTCAAGGTTTTCCATGAATTGAAGGTCGAGGCGCAGCCCAAAGACTTGCCACACTCGATTGAGGCGGATATCACTTCACTTGCAAACTTCGGCGACCAGATTCTCGCCAGAGACATCACGCTGCCCAAGGGCGTTGAACTCAGGGTGAATCCGGATGAAGTCATTGCCACCGTTTCCGCTCCGCGCGAGGAGAAGGAAGAGGAAGTGGTACCTATCGACCTCGAATCCATCGAAGTTTCTGAAGAAAGAGGCAAGAAAGAGGATTCAGAAACGACAGAAGATTCGGAAGCTTCCGTTGTCGCTTCCGAAAACCAACGGACTCAAAAGAAAGGGGAATAATCCCAAATGAAAAAGTTCTTCGTACTTTTCATATTAAGTGCTCTTTTCTTGCCGGCTTACGCAACGGCCGCATCTTCCTGCACCTCGGAGACGTCGGGCAAGAGCCGCGCGGACCTCGAGCGCGAACTTGAGGCCTGCAATCAGGAGATAGCCCAGTGGCAGGAAACTTTGAATAAGACCAAACAGGAGAGTGCCTCCTTCGCGAGAGATGTCGCAGCCCTTACGGCGAAGATTAATGCCGCCCAGGCAAGCATCAAGGCGAAGAACATCGCCATTCAGAACCTTTCTAAGGACATTGCCAAGAAACAGTCGCAGATAAACGTCCTGGACAACAGAATCGAGCGCGGCCGCGCGGCCATCGCCGACATTTTGAGGAAGACCAACGATATCAATTCCTATTCGCTTGTCGAAGCAATGCTCTCCGACAAGGACCTCTCCGAATTCTTTGTGGACATGGACACTTACGCTTCGACGGAGGACGCGTTGACCGGTCTCTTCGCCGAGCTAAGAACAGTGAAAAAGCTTACTGAGACCGAGAAAGCTGTCTTGAACAAGAAGAAGGAGCAGGAAGCGGCAAACAGAGCCGCTATGGAAGCGGCAAAGAAAGAGGTTGAAATCGCCCAGAAAGACAAGAAAACGCTTCTCGCCGTAAGTCAGACCAAGGAGGTCACATACGCGCAAGTGCTCGCCGAAAGACAGGCTAACGCGGCAAGAATCCGGGCCGTACTCTTCCCGTTGGTTGATGCCGGAGCGATTCCCTTCGGCACGGCGCTCCAATATGCTCAGGCCGCTGGCACCAAAACGGGCGTGCGACCTGCCCTTATTCTCGGCATTCTCCAGCAGGAGTCGAATCTGGGAGCCAATGTCGGCCGATGCGTCATTACCGACCTTTCGACCGGTCAAACCAGGAACGTAAACACCGGCTATGTGTGGCAGAACGGCATTCACCCGACTAGAGACTTGCCGATACTCCAGAGTATTTTGTCCAAGCTCGGACGCGACCCTCTTTCCACAAAGGTTTCTTGCCCGATTGCCGGCGTACCAGGCTACGGCGGAGCTATGGGTCCGACGCAATTCATACCTTCAACCTGGAATCTCATAGCATCTAAGGTCGCCACTTACATGGGCAAGACCACTCCCGACCCTTGGAATCCGGCCGATGCTATTATGGCGGCGGCCGTGCTTCTCCAGGGTAATGGCGCGGCCGCGGGTGA
>Ga0155378_15_pt4 | contig 8197 bp, 10 predicted proteins | sample RifCSPhighO2_02_FD_106346 | JGI IMG/M metagenome (GOLD analysis project Ga0155378, IMG submission 106346) | Candidatus Zambryskibacteria bacterium RIFCSPHIGHO2_02_FULL_43_37
TCGTCCGGCTCGATTCCTCGCCAGTCACGCGCCTTCACGGCCGGGAGTGTGGCGAGTTGCCACTCCGTCCGCTCCGCCTTGAGCGCGGCGACCTCCGAGCGGAGATCTCGAATGTCGAACGAGAGTGAGAAAATCACGAACAGACTCACGCACGCCGCGAAGATTCCGAGCACGGCCGCCGCTTTCAGATTGTTTCGCATCTCTCTACCTCCGCCGGTAAACCGGCAAGTGAAATCTGTCTATCTTCTATCCTAGCATAAAACGCTTGACAAGTCAAGTGAAGTGGTATATACTACATTTAGACAGAACTTTTTCAACAGGAGAGTGAGATGAGGGAAAATCTTCGGCCGTGGTTCTACCTGGCCTGTCTCGTCGTGTGGGTGTGTGTTGGCCTCGGGCCGTCGGTGCTCAGCTTCAGCGCGGAACAGGACAAGCTCGACGAGAAGTTCTACGCGAACGTCGTCGTGCCGAGCCCGCAGGAAATCTTCGACGGCGCTGGGCGCGTGCATGAGAGTATCCAGAAGATTGAAACGTGGGACGACTACGGCAAGGCACTCAGCAACGTCTACCTCTACGAGATGTACGCTCAGAAGTACTCTCGTGAGTCGCCATGGAGAGCTGAAGATCCTCAAATACTGAGGAACATGCAGATGCGTGTCGACGGTCTGCGGCGTGCTCTGGGGTATGAGATGCAATATCTCCACACGCGAACAAACAAGAAGGATGCGTCCGCGGGCGTGCCGCCGGAAGGGGGATTCACCCCCGAGAAGCGGATGCCCGAATCAGCTCCGATAAGCCGGCACTACTGGCTCGCGACGTGGACTTCGTGGATCTTCGCCTTCCTCATCCTCCTCGTGCGGCTTGACGCGACTGGCAACAGCATCGCGCTCGAGCTCGCAACACCCTGGTGGCTCGCCCTCGCGACCATCTTCTGGCCGGTCGGACTCTTCAAGTATCCGAACGGCGACCCGGCGAGGCAGCTCTTGCGCGGGTTGCGCTTCGCGGCCTTCGCTCTCACGGCCGGTATGAGTCTCTCGCCAGCAGTGGCGATGGCTCAGACCAAGGGCGGCAAGGACAGCAAGAAGAAGTCCTCGCCGTGGGCCTTCTCCATCGACGCCCGCGACATCCGTGTCGTTGGGCCCGAGCCGAAGCCGGATACGGTGGTGAAGTCGATGATTACCTCGCCTTCGGGCTGGGTAGCCATCGGGTCACTCACCAAGTCGAAGAATGCCTGGGCCACGACGGACCTCTTCGGGCACACCGCCTACAACAAAAACGGCGTCCGCATCGACGCCGTGGCGGGTATCACGAAGAACTCGGCCGGCGCCACGGTGGTGCCGGTGGGGACCGTCGGCGGCGTCAACAAGCGGAGGTGGCAGACAGTCTTCCCCTTCGCGGGCTACGAGCGGCGGCTCGACAAACCGGCGCACCATGTGGCCCTCGTCAACCAGACACTCTGGAAGATGGGGAAGTGGCGAGTCGGAGCCGAGACCTTCTGGAAGAAGGTCTCCGGCAAGCCCAGCGCCTGGTATGCCGGTGGCATCGTAGCTCGGACGATCGGCAAGAAGTTCTATGGCGAAGTCGTCGTGTACCGGGACCAAACCGGCACGTGGCGGCATCGCGGGCGGCTTGCGTTTGCACATTCCTGGTAGATTGATTCTGCCAGAGGCGGCCCCAGTTTTCACTGGGGCCGTTTTACTTATCCAAATTAAAATAGAAAAAGATTTTATAAAATGAAAGCCGGGTTCTGCGTGAGCAGAACCCGGCGGGGTGGGGAACACAGGGCGGGGAGCTAGCGGGCGTGGGGAGGGCGGGGAGGGAAGCAGCGCAGGTCGGGTACGGGAGTGTTCTGAGCGCCAGCAGTCTCCGACGACCAGGCGCCCATGCGCTGGGTCGGCTGGAGCGAGTTCTTCGCCCCGGCCTTCGTCGGCGGAATCACGTTCTGGATGTAGCACGACCCCTGCCGGCTCTGCCGGCAATTCCTCGGCATGCGTCTCATGAGCAAACCTCCATCTATATATAGCTTAGCATACTTCAAACTTTTTGTCAACTACTGCTTGTAAAAATATCTGAGGGTGGAATAATGCGGGCAGAAACTGAACAAGGAGGAGACATGCGTATATCAAGCGTCCTTGTCGTCACGGTGCTTGCGGCCGGTTGCGCCTTGCACCAGTCTCCGAGACCCGGCCCGCGGGAAGCCGTCATCGGATACGAGGTTTCGAAAAACCTCGACTTCTTCTACCTTCACATGAATTCGGAATTTGCCTTCTGCATGCATGGGAAGGTGAAGAGAGGCACGGTGTATGTGGACCGCCTGTCCGTGCCGCTCATCACAGAAGCGACCAGTACGTCCGTCAGACTCAAGATGCCGCTCACCTGTCCGCAGAAGGACTTGCTCGGGGTCATCCACTCTCATCCGGGCGACGCGTGGGAGAGGTGCGACTTCAGCGGCAACGACCTGAACGACTTCTGGCACGCGACCTTCCTGCCCTTCGACTTCCTCTACTGCCCGGACAAAAGCGTCGAGTGGAATGACCGGTACAGGGTGAACGACTGGCACGATCGGTCAGTGCGCGCGGGGCTCATCAAGGCGGATAACGTGACCGCCAAGAAGAAATGAAACGAGGCGGAAGAGTCCACTGGGACTCTTCCGCCTTTCGGTTTTGCGGAGACGGACGGATTCGATTTTCTTATGGAAAATTCCGGGAAACGCCCCGCGTTTCCTTTCGAATCCTTCTACTTCGATGCAAAAAAGCGACCGCAAGGGCCGCTACTTTGCATCGATGCGGTGATCTCGGGTTAAGTGTCCCACCAGTGAGGCATTGTAAGAGTATTCTAGCATCTTTAGAATCTCTAGATTAAGGTACTCGGGTCGGACTTATTTTTTAGACCAGCCTGCTCAAGTATTGAATCAATAGAACTTCCATAATATTTTGGAAGTATCACGTCTGGGAAGTCGCCGAAATCTGATGTTGAAAAATTTCTCCACTGAGGAAACCTGTTGTTAGCTATTGCAAATAATTGAATACCCAAAGTTGTTGGACTAAATTCTATGTAGGGAACAACCTTGTCGTTTTCCAGCTTGTGGCCATTTGATTGGAAGTTCCCAATCAAATTTTTAGCATGAAGTCCATGAAGAATGGCTCCAAGATCTTCATTTTGAACTTGCTCAACAATGCCCTTATGAGGTATGAAAAGTTGCAATTTATGAAGTTCGGATTCTTGTCCAGGGTTTAAATCTTTTTTAGTAGTATCAACTAATAAAAATCTATTAAGCGCTCTGTAGAGTATGTAATGTATTTTTAACTGACCTGAAGACAGTGACTTAATGATGTCTACATAAAACACTCCTGTATCATCTTTACCATCCTGACTCCTTGAGGCAGCTAAGATACCCCCAAAATATTCTGCACATATTGACTCATCGGTATAGGATCCGTTCCAAAATACATCTCGAGCCACACGGAGGTTTGCTTTTGCACCATCATCAAGATTTTTTATCTTTCTTACTGCAACTTGGGTAATTTTGTCACGCCCCTTACCATAGAGTTTCGCCAGGTCTTCCGATATAGCATCGACGGTTTTTCCAAGAAGTTTATGTGCGGCAACCGCTACTGTCCCAGTGGTTATTAAATCCATATATGCGCCAGTATAGCTCTCTTAAAGAATTAATAGTACTCGGGTCACACCGGTACTTAGTTCTCTTGGTGGAGACGGACGCCTGCCCGCCGGGCCCGGCAGGCGGGGATCGATTTTCTTATGGAAAATGCCGGGGAAATGCCACGCACTTCCCTTCGAACCGCTCTCGCTACGTGACACAAAGAATACTCCTTGCCAAGAATTTTTGCCATCCTGTGCGAAGACGGAGGTCGGGCCCGTCGGCCTGCGCCATTCGAATCATCAAGCCAAATAAGAAAGGCAGCCTTCGCACCGGTTGGGTGCGAAGGCTGTTGTTGATTCGGACATTCCTATGTCACTAGGCCGTAGCCGAAGCGATTTCCTCGATGGTCCGCATGACCGCGTCGTAGGGCTTTTCGGCCTTCACGATCGGACGTCCGACCACGATACGATCCGCGCCGGCCTTGATAGCCTTTGCGGGAGTCATGATCCGCTCGGGATTCTGATCATCGCCGGGAACGATCGCCCACGTCGGCCGGATGGCCGGAGTGTTGAGCGACAGAACGAGGCCGAACTTCGCACGGAGCACTTCCGCCTCTTTGGGAGAGGAGATGAGTCCATCGATCTTCGCATCTGCCGCGACTTGGGCAAACCGCATGACAGCTTCCTCGGTTGAGCAGGTGAACATCGCTTGCGTGTCAGCGTCCTTGAGGCTCGTGAGAACGGTCACACCGAGCACTTCCGTGTCCGGCAGTTCGGCCTTGAGAGTCTTCATGGCGGTGAGACCGGCGACGCACATCGTGGTGAGCAACTCGGGCTTCGCTTCGCGGAGGAGAACGCCGTCCGTGGACAGCGTCTCGCCGATGTCGATCAGTTTGAGATCAGCGAAGACCCGCAAACCGCGCGATTGGATTTCGCCAATCAAGTCGTAGCCGCAGGCTCGGAGAGCAGAGTTCACCTTGAGGTAGACTCCGGTTCCCTTGAGGCTGTCGGCCAGTGCGAGGACCTGGGCTTTCACCCAATCCTTTCCGTTGGGAGCGGTTGGCTTGAAGTCGGCGGCAACAATCAAACGTTCCGCCGGTGTCAGTGTCTTTTGCATGCTGCCTTTCCTTTCGTTTGGGTTTCTGAATTACTGTTGCATTGCAGCGCAGAGACGCGCCCAGTTCTTCTTCACTTCGAGTTCGAGTTTGCCAGCAGCGATGTCGGCAATAACCGCAGGATCGTCCTGTTCGTATTCCGGATACGCCTCACGAATGGAGGCGATGATCGGCAGACCCTTGTAGGTCGTGTCGTAAATCGGAGAGCGATTGAGTGCTCCGACGAGGAGCACGATATTCGCTCCGGTCGTGGCAATCTCGGCCAGGGTGTTGTCGGTATTTTGGAAGTTGTTGTAAACGTCTTCCGCGATAGCGACACATTCGCCCTGCTCGAAATCAAATTGCGAGAGGTCCCAGGAGTATTCCTGTTTCTTGCCCGCTTCCGTCGGTTTCGGCTTCTTGTCCGCATACGCGAACCTCTTGCCGGCGACGAGTGCAAGCATCTGACCGAACGTCCGGCCACCTTGCGGAATTCCGCAGACAGTATCGAACGCATCGAGCAAATCTTGATCGCGGAGTTTCTGGCACGCCACCTCGGCGAATGCCTCGACCGCTTTCGGGTGGACTTCGATCCGCCGGAAGTTGAAGTAAATGTCTCCGACGAGATTCCGTCCTTGGCCATCTTTTCCCGCGTAAGGGACCAAAGGTCCTTTGCGTTCAGAGCCAACTTTCGGACAGACATAGACTGCGTTGCAGCGCTTCCCAAGTTCCAGGAGATCTTCTCCTGGCAGTGGAATGATAGGCTTCATGGTTACTCCCTTTTGATAAACGATGTGGGTTTCCACGGAGTCCGCAGATGAATCGCCCCGAAGCCGATCGCTTTCGCGCCGAGCTTCCTGAGCCTTTCCATCTTCTGACGGCACTCTAGCTTAAAATTTACACAATATCAACAAACTAAAAGCACCTCGTTAAATGATTAAATAAGGTGTACACACAGGTCCGATACAAAATACTGTTGGCGATGATCTCGGATTAAGTCCCCCACCAACGAGATTTTGTCAGGGTATTTTATTTATAGTGAGCAAAGTCGAACCAGCATCTTTAGAATCTCTAGATTGAGGTACTCGGGTCAGATTACTTCTTCGGAATCTAGGTTTAAATATTAACAGGTAATTTTTCCAGGTATTCTAACTCAATTATTCCCTTACAATTTTCGTTATTACTATTGCGTGTATTTTTTACCTTGCATTTCATCGGTGGCAGAAGAATTTCGCTGTCTTCATTTCGGACGAAGCTATCAAATTGGTCGAGCTCTAAAATAAACCCGTTTTTTGGAATAGTTATTTCATATCTATAATAGCCGTAGTCTGGGTCGGACGGAACCGTAAATGTTGATGAAATAATTTTAAACTCTACTATATCATTAATATTGTAATGGAGCAGGACATCATCAATTCTTACATCTCTGTAGAGTATAATTTTGTTTTTTGTTGGTTTCATCGCACTAATAATATTTGAAATATCATCCCTTGCGATTTTAAGAATTTTAATTTTTGTTTCATCGTCCAATTTATCATATATCCGGTTTTGATATCTCTCAACACTTTTCCTATCAAGCGTTCGTTCGCCACCCTCATGCTCTTTAAGAACACTCTTTGAATCATTGTTCACAATTTCGGCAACCTGCCAAAGACGATTCATATTGCCACAAAGTAAATTATTGACGATTAAATAATCGTTTCTTGTGTAGAAAAAAATCGTTTCTTCAAGATCCATATTTATCAATTAATATACAGGCAAGGCCTTGTAAGGGTATTTTAGCATTTTTCGACTCTTGAAATTAAGGTACTCGGGTCACTCCGACCGTGTCCCTTCGGAGCTTTCTTTGGCCCTCATAGCTTTAGTGATGTGGGCGGCGCAGTGGGATACTTAGTTTTCTTGGAAATTAAATTAAATGTTTCTTAATAAAAGCTCTACCTGAACCAGACTTCAAATACTTTTCGAATTCGAAGGCTTTGTATTTGTCTGAAATTGCTACATAAGAAACTAGTTTGACAGGTAAACGAAGTGCTGTAGCGGGAACATGACCATTCTCATGTCTCTCTATCCTTTCTTTCAAGTCAAAAGTACAACCTGTATACATCTCTCCATCTTTACACTTTAGAATGTAAATATAGTACATACGAATATTGTATCCTGGCGGACTGCGTCCGCCGTAGCCCGAAATACTTATAGCGACCGAACCCGCCGTCGCTAAAGCTATGGCGGGCGAAGGCGGAGACGGACGGATTCGAACCGTCGAGGGCTTTAAGACCCTACCTCGTTAGCAGTGAGGCGCTTTCGACCACTCAGCCACGTCTCCTTGAGCGCCAATTTAACATATTTTTGGCCAATTTTCTTTACGAGAAAGGGCTCGACGCGGTTGCGTCGAGCCCTTTTTGAACACAGAGGCCCTACCTCACCTCCACGAACTTCTTATCGCAAAGGCGGTAAGAAGGTTTCTTGACCGGACGTCTGTACACGCAGGCCTCGAAAGCGTAGAAGCCCGCGCGCACGGTGTAGAGCTCCTCGGCGCTGTTCACACCTCTTCTCGTCTCGCCGTAAACGGTTTTGTAATCCAGCAGATTGCTAGAAGTCACGGTGAAGGAGTAGCGGGCGTTGTCCCGATGGGACTCGATGCGCCACTTCACCCTGACTTCCGCGAAGCCGCCGTTCGTCACGACTCTTACCGGGGAGACCGTGAGAGTGACAGGTTTGGGCGCGCCCTCGGTGCGCGAGGTATATACGAGATAGAAAAGCACTACCCAGAAGAACACCAGCCGCCAGCATATCTTCTTCATGGCCGCTCTCCTTGAACCGGGTCTTGCTACATTAAATAGCCGATTTGCCAAAAATACAACCGGGCATATAATAGCGGGTATATGGATTACGAAAACAGAAGCTTCTTACAAAGGAATATCGTGTGGATGGTGGTACTCGCGGCGGTCGTCGTCTTCGGCTTCCTCTTGTTCAAAGGCTGGGACAAAATCGTGAACGAGAAGGTGGACAAAAGCGTGACCATCACAGGCAACTTCTCCTGCCTGCCTTTGAAATCAGGAGTTCCGACCGAGAAGGATTGCACGCTGGGAGTGAAAGGCCGGGACGGAATGTACTATGGGCTCGACATCAGCCGCATCCAGGACGCCAACACCGACCTCAAAGCCAACGACACTATTGCCGTAACGGGATTCCTCAAACCCATTGCCGAAGTGACTGCGGACGACTGGGCGAAATATAACCTGGCGGGAGTGATAAAGGTGAATACGCTGCTCCGCACACGCTAGAGTTCTAGTGCGCGACTGCTATACAAATAATTTTCTTGGCGCCAGCGGCCTTTAGCGCGCAGCGCGCTTCGGCGAAGGTCGCTCCCGTGGTGGTGACATCGTCTATGAGTACGACAAAGCGGTCAAGAACCGCGGAAGGATTGAGAATCTTCATCGAATCGCTGAGATTCTTCATCCGCTCGCTTTTCGATGAAGTTCTGGTCTGGCTCTCGGTGTGGC
>Ga0155378_15_pt3 | contig 5301 bp, 9 predicted proteins | sample RifCSPhighO2_02_FD_106346 | JGI IMG/M metagenome (GOLD analysis project Ga0155378, IMG submission 106346) | Candidatus Zambryskibacteria bacterium RIFCSPHIGHO2_02_FULL_43_37
GGGCCGGACAGAACTTTCACAAGAATTTGCGGAGCTCGGCGCCGGTCGGGTGCTCCCTCACGGCGAAGGGGGAACGGAGGGGTTCGGATTCCTCCCAGCGGTGCCAGGACTCGAGTTCGGCCCGGTCCTGGCACGCCTCGGTGTCGAGCAACCGGAATTCCTTCTGGGTCTGCAGGTGACGCCGCCCGGACTTGGAACCGCCGTGTATCATTTCGGTCATGATGCCTCCTTGTTTCCTTCTTAACTATACCACATCTCCAAATTAACACAAATCGCTGGGTAATGTGAGGTTAATGAACCGGCCGGCTTTGTTTCCAGCTGGTAAATTTCAGGAGAAAGAGGAGGTTTGCTGAATACTTGTATAAATTTTAATTTGTGATATAGTAAGAAACGGAGGTTTGCATGAAGAAAGTGTTCATTCTGCTCGTGGTTCTGGGGCTCGGTCTGTCGTTCGGGTTCTCGACGGGGTACAAGCAAGGGTTCATCCGCGGAGTCGACGAGGGGAATGAGACGGTCCTGTCGGAGAACCTGGTGCTCGATATCCAGGGCGCTTCGCTCGTTCGGGTCGACTTCGTGGGAGCGGGTTCGTCGGACATCCCGGTCATTTACGACCGGAAGATGATGAAGCGGTACGTGGTTCTCGAGGTTGACCGCTGGGGCAGCGCGGCAACTGGCTTCGAGACAAGCGGGTACGTCGAGCCGCGCTTTACCGATCCCGTCCGCGCGGCCGACGGCAAGGTCATCGCTGTACTCGACTACCGCATCCCCGGGCGCTGACGCAGACGTGCGAGAAGGGCAGGCCGAAGGCCTGCCCTCTTCTTTTGCCTAAAATTGCGGGTTTGAAAGAGGAGGGGAGATGTGGGATAGTGTCCGCCGGAGGTATGCATGAAGATTCTTCGTCGCCTGGGCAAGTCGGGTCTCCTTCTGCTCATCATCGTAGTGGTCGGGTGGCTGTGCCATCGGTTCGCCGTAGCGTCCTTCCTGTTCTTCGGCATGATTGCCGCTGTTGCGCTCTGGGAGGAATGGAAGCCGGCAAAGCCCCACCACGAACTGCACAACTAACCACGCGCCGGAGGGCTCTGCCCTCCGGCGCGGTCTCGTTTGAAAGAAGCCCAGGTTTGTGGGATAGATTCTTTAAGTAATTATTTACGTATTTTTGTGAAGTGGACCAATTCATACGGTAGAGGTAGGATGGAGCGAAAGGAGAGCCCCGTTGCCTCTGATATGTTCCCTGTGTTGGGCTCAAACAAGCTAAATGTAGACAGATGAAAACCATCACTAGTAAACAAACTAATAAAAAGCGTAAGCAATCTAAAATTGATGATTTTTTGAATAGAATTGTTTGCGGAAATGCCGTGGAAATAATGGAACAGATTCCCGATGGAACAGTGGACTTAATTATTACTTCGCCACCATATAATCTTAAAAACTCAACTGGTAATGGTATGAAAGACGGTCGTGGCGGAAAATGGGCTAACGCGGCACTGCAAAAAGGATATTCCCACCACAATGACTGCATGCCGCATGACGAGTATGTGAGATGGCAGCGAAAGTGTCTTACTGAAATGATGCGGCTTATTCCAGAGAATGGTGCGATCTTTTATAACCACAAATGGCGAGTTCAAGGCGGCTTGTTGCAGGATCGACAAGATATACTTCAAGGCTTTCCGGTACGTCAGGTCATTATCTGGAGGCGAAAGGGTGGCTTTAATTTCAACCCTGGTTATTTTGTGCCAACATATGAAGTGATTTATCTTATTGCCAAATCGGGATTCAAACTATCACCGAAAGCAAATGGTTATGGGGACGTTTGGGAATTTACCCAAGAGATGAATAATGAGCATCCAGCTGCCTTTCCAATCAATCTGATTGATCGCATCATATCTTCTACAAATGCGGAGATCATTCTGGATCCGTTCATGGGTTCTGGTACGACCGCGTTATCGGCAATAAACTTTGGTCGGAATTATATCGGTATTGATATTTCTCCGGAATATTGCAAGATGGCTGAGGGAAGAATTCAGAGACATATCGCCCAGCAGAGACTTATATGACCGAACCTATCATCTACACAAAGCAATCGTTGATTGAAAAGCTTAAAGAAATTGTCGCTGTGGGTTGGATTCCTAATGCTAGAAAAGGTAATCAGGGAGGCATCGGTAATACTTTGGAGGATTTGCTTGGTATAAAGGAAAATAATTTACCAATTCCAAACGCAGCCGAATGGGAGCTTAAGGCACAACGTCTCAACTCAACTTCTCTTTGTACACTGTTCCATATAGAGCCATCACCGCGTGCCATAAAATTTGTCCCGCAACTTTTCTTACCCAAGTATGGTTGGGCTCATAAGGAGGATGGTAAAAAATATCCACAAGGTGAAATGAGCTTTCGCCAAACGATACATGGTCTGTCGCGTAGTGACCGTGGTTTTATGGTTAAGATTGATCGTGCGGAGAAAAAAATTCTCATCTCTTTTGACGCAAAAAGTGTTAATGTTCGGCATGCTCAGTGGTTGGAATCGGTTAAAAAACGAACTGGTTTGAGTGAACTTGACCCTCAACCGTATTGGGGATTCGATGATCTTGAACATAAGGTCGGCACTAAATTATTGAATAGTTTTTATGTTCAAGCTGAAGTGAAAAAGATACGGGGTAAAGAGTATTACCGTTACACAAAAGTTATGATGCTTCAGAAATTCAGCTTCGAAGGTTTTTTGAAGGCGATTGAGGAAGCAAAAATCTTAATTGACTTCGATGCTAGAACCGGACACAATCATGGAACAAAATTTCGTATGCGGCAAAACAATTGGCCAATGTTGTATGAAAAAGTGACGACAGTCATATAATAACTGAGAGTTGTCATGAAAACCAAAACAAGAAATCTCTCAATTGAAAAAGTTTACAGGAGACGTACAAGAATAGATTTAAACCCCATTTTCCAACGAGAGAAGGTTTGGAAACTTACTGCACAACAATATTTGCTGGACACAATAATTAAAAGTTGGGGTATTCCAAAAATTTATTTAGCTGTAAAAAAAGACTCTCGTGGCGAAGAAAATTTTATTTGTATTGACGGCAAACAGCGGTTAAGTGCCATATTTACGTTTATTGGTAATGGTTTCCGATTAAATTCAAAATATACTTCCGCCTACAAAGATAAATTCTACCGGAACTTACCTATGAGTGTAAAAGATAAAATTAACGCCTTCCCGTTAACTATAGAGCAAGTATCCGATGCTACAGATCAAGAGCTCGGAGAATTATTTAAACGACTTCAGTTAGGTGTGAGTTTAAATTCAGCAGAAAAATTGCGTTCTCATGCAACGAATATTACCGAGTTTATTTCTGGTCTCACGAAACAAAGATTCTTCACTCATAAGGTGTCTTTTCAAAATACACGAGATGCCCACTTTGCAGTAGCTGCGCAGCTATCTTTGTTGGATATGTCAGGAAGAATAGTAAGCGCAAAATATAATAATCTTGAAAAATTTTTTAAAGATTACTCAAACTTTGATAATAGCGGCCTAGATGCAAAAAGAATTAAGCAAACACTTCAATATATCAGTAAAATGTTTAAAAATGGTGCTCCGGAACTTTCTAACAGAGCAAACGCAGTTTCCATTTATCTATTAGTTTCCGAGTTAATGAGAAGAGGAAATATAAGAGGAAAGGAGAAAATTTTAAGTCGGTTTTTTAGTAAATTCGTTTCTCAACTCAGAAGATCGGTAAATCGCAATGGGAGTGGAATAGACCCGGAATTTTTGCGTTATCAAAATGCCACAATTCAAGCTGCTGATAGCGCAAGTTCTATTAAGATTAGACATGATATTTTAGTTGAAAGACTGATAAATTTCTCTACGTATTTCAAAAAATTAATGAATGCCCCAACTGATGAACAAAGATTTAAGATTCTTTACGATAAATACGAGAAAAAACATGGCGGACGTCCATCTACTTTCGACGGTTGGCTCCAACAGAATTTTCCGAATGTCCCAAAAATTAAATGTGGTAAAAAAAATGAATCAATGCCAGTACATGTAAGAAATTCGATTCACCATAAAGACCATCCGAAATATACAAATTCTCAAATTAAAAAAGCCTTAGATTTCCTCATATCTTTGTCCTGATTTAGAAAATTTATCACATTTATAACCGTTCACTGATTTTTGTTATTCTCTGCTAAAATAATTACGTAATTATTTATATACATTTACGGCCAATAAGAAGGCGGCGGATCGGTGAGGGATTGGAAGAAAGAGATAGGAGGAAATAATTTATCTTATAAAATACAAAGCCCGGCATATGTTTATCGCCGGGCGGGCTCCCATGGGGAGAAACCTATATTTTCTATTTATTCGCGACTACTTACTTGTCGCGGAACTGGCCCTCGGCGATTGCCTCGCCGAGCGTTTGGCCTTCTCGGGTGTGGACTTCCACATCCCGATATTCGCCGGTACTGGTGTCCTGCACCTGGACCCTGTCGATGCCCGCGAGCGAATCAATCGCTGCTGACACGATGTCCATGCCGTAGGGGTTGCCGCCGACGTCTTTCCACTGGTCAGCCATACGACTACCCAGCCTTTCGTGAAGGTACGAGGAAGCAGGATTGCTTCCGGTGTTTAGAATATCTCTTTCTAAGGTAGATGTCAAATAAAAAGAAGAGCCGGTTCGCGTGTGCGAACCGGCTCGGGGGCGGGGAGCTAGCGGCGGGCGGCGGTTGTGTTGATTGGCTTGGCCTTCGCCATTACCACTATGCCTTGCAAACTAGCTTCCACCTCCTTTCTGTTGTATGAGAGGAAATTACCTGGGCACACTAGGAAGGTGTGCTTGTCTTTGTCGGACAGGAATGTCCTCACGTCGATATTCGAGAGCCCACAGACGGCTGGCTCTGGATGCGAGTGTCCGTAACCGAGGAAGTCCCTGCCGTGACAGTACCCGTATTCAACCGTTGCTGTCGTGGCCTTGATGATCTTCGGCAGTTCGACGCGTCGGACCCACACCAACTGCCTGGTCTGCTCCCCATACGCGCAGAAGGCGAACTCCACACGGAGGTTGTTGTAGAGGAAGTTCAGGTTGTCCTTCGCCACCGGGGAAATGACAAGGCGGTGCGGCAGCTGTTGTGCGCAACCGGCGACTGCCATGAGCAGAAGCGGGATGGCGACAGTGCATGGACGCAGCGGATGGTCAGTAGCCATGTGTCCCAGCCTTTCTGTTCGGGTACTTGCTCTGACTAGGATGATAAAGGAATAACCACCGATTGCAAGTTATCAATAAATTTCAAGCGCCAATTTTCAAAAGGGAG